>TARA_R100000805_G_scaffold3658_4_pt1 | contig 17387 bp, 30 predicted proteins | sample TARA_R100000805 | Tara Oceans TARA_R100000805 (sample SAMEA2622832) | marine metagenome | biome: marine biome (ENVO:00000447); feature: surface water layer (ENVO:00002042); material: "saline water (ENVO:00002010), including plankton (ENVO:xxxxxxxx)" | depth 5 m
ATCGACTGACCATTACTAACAACAATGTTTGTAGATCCAGTGGTGTTGCCGTTGGCAAGAACCTCAGCCAAAGTATCAGACGTTCCAACTTGAGCGTCCACATAAGCAGTGGTAGCTACCTTAGTTGAGTTGTCACCAGCACTTTGAGTAGTTGCAGTTACGCCATTAGCTAAAATACCCGAGAGTGTTGTAGCTGTAAGAAGTCCAGAACTTGAGTTGAATGTCAGGTTTGATCCACTCTTGGGTCCGAGGCTACCAGTAGCGGCAGTAGCAAACAGTGGAAAACAAGTTGTGTCTGAAGACTCGTCAGCTACAGTCACTGCACTAACCGTAGCAGCACCTCCAGCAGCTATAGCAACAGCGCCACTTACATTACCAAAAATTTGATCCTCTAGGTTAGAAAAAGTAATTTTACCATTACCGCTATCAGTGTTATCCACCATAGCGACAAAATCATCTTGAGCTATGCTTGTCTCTGTGGCCAGCTCGTTTAGGTCTAAGGATACAGTAAGTGTTTGACTGCTAGCTGTAGTATCTAGGCCAGTTGCACCAGCAATAGTAAATGTCTGACTATCTAAGTCTACTGATCCAGTCCCACTGTCCCCAGCAAAGTCTAGGTCTTCAGCAGTAATCTGAGTGTCAACATACGCTTTGATGCTCTGCTGAGTAGCAAGAGACGTAGCAGAGTCAGAAGACATATTATCCTCATCCAATATTGCCACTTCAGCAGGAGCAGCCGCTCCACCAGAAACATTACCAAGAACCTTGTAGTCTGCTAGATTTTCTATCTTTGCCTTTGTTACATTGCTGTCTGCAATAAGAGAGGTGGTAATGTTAGCAGCAGCAATCTTAGCGGTAGTCACATTACTACCTGCAATTTTAGCGGTGGTTACTGAACTTGCCGCAAGCTTACCAGCGCTAATACCAAGATCCTTTACAATTATTGCGCCACTAGAAAGCTGGGTCGTTGAGTCATCAACTGCCCCAGATGCAAATGTTGCACTATCTACAAGTGCATTAAGGTTGGTGGACGTTACTTGATCGCCGTCTGAATATGTAGTTCCTTTGCTTAAAATAGCCATTATTCTGCCTTCTGTATGCTTCTAAAGGTTATAGCTCCTGCTACCTTCAATGCTCTTAATCTGGGTCGTCCCTTTGTTGTCGTTAATTTAAATTGTAAACCGTAGGCCCGTTTGTTACCAAATCTTCCCCGAAGAGACACATCTTCATCAATAGCAAGTTCTTCCCCGTTTATATTAGCAACCGTTCCGAGATCTATAATAGCATCAATGTTCTCTGTTATTGCTTCCAAATTTGCATCAGAAACATTGTTTTCAGAAGATTGCAGGTGAAGTTCAAAATTATTCCACTTCTTCCGGTCTATAGAACCAACAGTAAACATCCTGCTTGTAGCCGATGCTGCTACTAAAATGCTGCTAGCTGAAGCTCCAATGGCGTCAACATATAGGTCTGTATCATCTGATCTTGATTCATATTTATGAACCCCGCCATTCCGATTGATTGCGTAAACACCCCTTTGAACGCCTGATCCACCTACCAACAAATATGTGTACTCCCAATCCGAGTCATTTATGGAATCCAAAGATTCCCATTGCTGATTCAAAAAGTTATAGACTAAGAGAGCATTGTTTGTGGTGGAGTCGTCTAGCGGAACGGCAATGTAATATCTGTTATCAAAGTAGGCAGAAACTGCCTTATCTGCATGATCCTTGTTGATTCTTGAAATGGTTCCTTGGATAGAAGAAGACAATGGAACGTCTTGGCCTCTAAGGTTGTAAAGATCAACAAAGTCTAGTGCATACACTCCATTGTCAGAAAGGAACATTAGCTTGTTTCCTATCTGCTGTATGCTGTTTCTAGCCAAACAACCTATATCGCTCGTGATAACTTGGGACACACTGCTTCCCAAATCTAAGCTATTTTTTACAGTATGGATGCTGTTGCGATTAAAGACTACCAGTTGGTCGTCAGAAAAAGAGTGAAAACCCACAATAAAATCAGACTCTCCAGCATTAAATCTAAACTGTCCGTAAATTCTATCATAAGTGTTTTGGTCTAGTATATCCGAAAACAAAGCCTCATCCAAAATATTTCTATCGGTAATTGTAGCAGATCCAGAAGATCCAGTAATATCAAACTGATAAGGAACTACCAACCTACGCTGATGTGGTACACCAAACTCTGGAGCCGGCATATGGCTAAATCCTAGACCAATAGATGTTTTCTTTTCAACCGTAGCAGTTTTGTTTGTAGCATCAGCTTTATCCGTAACAAAAGTAAAAGTTGTTGAGTTTGTTATAGATCTAACCCGAACGGTGTCACCAAGAGAATAACCAGAGGTTCCTACGGTAGTGACTGTAAGCTCATCTCCAACCAACAAAGAACTAGTGCTAGACACTGTAGCCGTTGCTATACCTGATGCAAAATCAAGATCAGTAATTGATAAAGGTGTAGGTTGAGTGTATGCTCCGTTAGAAACTAAAGAGAATGTAGTGGTGCTAATGTCTCCATCCCACTGCATAGCTATCTTTCCTTTTCGGAATATAAATAACTTGTTAAATGCTTGAACCACATTGCTTCCTCTCGGAACCGTTTCTCCGGTAGGATATGTAAGAGATACTGTTGTTGCCCCGCTGTCCGAAGTTTTTACCAATACTGTTTTGTTAGTTCCAACAACAGCAATGTAAGATGCTGCATCGTTATTAGGATCTGAAAATTCACAAGATGCTTCTATAAAGTTTGAATCACTATCTAGCAGTCTCATTCCTTTGACGACCATAGTGCCGCCCGGTGTTTCAGCTAAATCAGTAACTGTGTAGGTTATTGTATCTGCATCTACAACTGTAGCAATAAAATTACCGTTTGGATCAACACTACCAGAAAACGTCAATCCACTGATATTTACTCCAGTGTTAGTTGTTATGTTGTGGGCTGAATTAAAATTAACTTGGATGGTTGAATCAGTTCTAGAAAATGAAGCAACTCCACCACCTATATTGGTTGAGTCATACAGCTTGAACGGAAGAGCAAGAACAGCAGCAGAAAATGGAGCAGAGAATATATCCATACCTTTCCTTGGTTGCCACTCACCATTCAAATCCATTCGTCCATTTTCAGAAACAGACAAGACTCCAAAAGGAAGCTGGTCAGGTCTAAGCTTATTGTTAAAGCCAGAAAAGCCTTGGTCTAGGTCTTCTACAACCCGATCATCGGCCTGTCCATATGTATCATATCTAGCCATCTAACAATTCCAAGCTCTCCTGCTCCAGTAGTTTGCAGACAGTTTATTACTCTTACCCTTTATCCCACCTGACCTAGCACAATAACTTTTCTTACGTGCCGGGTTATTCTTTTTGATACTCATGTTAGCATCACCAAAGCGTACAATTTTTTCCTTACCACCCTGACAAGCTTTCACGACAAACTTCTTCCCGCCAGAAACATCTCTGCGGGGCTTGTTGCACTTCATCTTGGACTTATTTATTTTTGCCACTTCTTACCTTTGCTTTGGGTGTGTTAGCTACAACTGTTTTTCCTTTGGCTCCTGCTCGTTTCTTTTTCTTTGCAGTGGCGGCTCTTTCAGCCTTGGTAAGACTTAGTGCCTTGCGTCTAGGCAAGCATCTATCTGGCATCTTCTTGTTAGGAGAAGTTCCACACTTGCCCTTAATAGATCCATCAACACCTATCCTTACCCAGTCTTGCTTTAGCCACTGTTTAAGTTGAGCCACTATCTTCCCTTCCGTTTACCGCCTTTAGCTTTCTTAGCGTAGTTTGGATCTTTACAATACTTAGATGCAGCCAAGTTAGCGTAAGCAGAAGGGTACGTATCAAACGTCCTTCTAGCCCAAGCCTTGCCCTCTGGACAAATCTTACCTCCGCTTTTAGCTTTTTTTCTTGGCATTTTTTTTGCGATTTTTAAGGGCTCTAAAATCAGCACCTGTAATTTTTTTCCGAGGTGGAGCAACAGCGGCAAGTCGCTTCTGAGCTGGGCTATATTTACTAAAAGGCATTATGCGTTCCAGGACTTTCTAGCTTTGGATTGTGCAGCCTTAGACAGTTCCCCGTAGTGAAACAATCTCCTTGAGGTCTTGCCATGCGTCTTTCCAGAGTGAAGCTGACCATTGGGCATTTTATGCTTATTGCCCTTATGCTCTTTTCCATCCCGGAAATAATGTTTCATACCTTTTCCCATTATCTTACTCGTCTCCTTCCTATGCAGGATCTACACCCGCAAGATTTTTTTCTTAACCTTGGGCATTACTTACGTCTACGCCCCTTAGATTTACCTTTTGGTTTTTTATAACCGTAAGCCATTATCGTCTTCCTTTCTTTTTCATAGTTTTTCCCATTGGGCATTTTTTACGTTTTCCGTAGTCCATATTATTCTTTTACGTCTAAGTAGTTTTTGTCGCGTAGTTCAAAATTAACACTACCATAGCTTTTCAATTTTTCTACAGTAGAGCCAATTTCCTCCATGTTTTTTTCAAGGTATTGTAACCTTAAATTCTGTTCAGCATCGTCAGGTAAAGCTCCCAGTTCTCCTCTAGGCCATTTGATACGGAACTCAGTGTTCATCCCTATCTCAACATCCCTAATGTTCTGAGCGTTCTCTAGCGACGCTATACGCGAAGTCATATTCACGTAACCCGTCACACTAACTACAGTAAACCCAATCAACGCAATCAAGTTGCGTAGAGGTATAGTCACTGCTGTCTTGTCGCTTATATCCATTATTTAACTTGCGAGCTTCCAAAGTAAAATCCTAGTAAAGCCAGCATCCCTTGCCTAACCTCAGGCAGCAATACAAACCCTTCTAAATTTTTCCATTTATCTGCTCCTATTCCTAAAAATTTAAAAATGCCAAGTTTCTGTGCCTCGATCGTCACTGGTATGTCAAAGAAGGCCATGATGAAGGGAGCAAATACCACTGAAAACAAGATGCACATAGCGATGAGCTTACGCACCCATGCTCCACTTTCTCCTGATCGTTCTGCTGCTCTGTCTGCTGAAGCATCCGAAACTTTCTGCTTCTGAATCATGGATTTGATAGCGTTTGCTTGGATGTTCATTTGTGCCGAGATTAGTTTCATTACAAATCCCGTGACTCCACCCCCAAGCATTGCCACTAGTTCACCACTCATCGCTTTCTTAAATCTACTATTGTTTTATATATCCAAAGACCCATGTATGCTATCGTGCATACCGAAGCTATAATAGACATAACCTCGCTAATTCCTTGAAAAGAAACAGCTAGTATTGATCCTGTTGCTCCTAGTCCAAGCTTGTTAAGCTCGGGGTTCATTACACAAATTGTGAAGCGTGAACAATAGAAGTACCTGATACACCTAAAAACTTAGCAGCCGCAGCAGCCTGAGCACTAAGGGTAATTAGCTCCTTCTCTTTAACTAAGAGATGACCATTAGATGCGGTAGGAGTGCTACCATCAAATGTAACAATGACATTGTTGTCTTGTACATCAATCATAACGTATTTTGTGTCACTATCAAAAGCAGCAAAAGACACGCCAGATCCTGATGTCGCACAGGATAGGTTTTCTCCAGATACCGTTCCGTTTGGTTGGGGATATAAGTTTGTTATTAGACTATTCATTATCTTGATTGTTGGCTGACATACGTCTTGAAACGCTGCCCTACTGTGTTGTTGTTGTAAACTTGCTGAGGATTATCTAAGGACTCAGCTAAATACTTTTCGGCAATTTCTTCTTCAAAACCTGCCTTTGAATGCTGACCGTCCATACGCAAGAAATCAGCGTAAGTTGCATGGGCCATAAAATAAAAATATTCTTGAGGAACTTGTGTTAAAGAACCAGAGCCATCTGTGTCTAAGCTTGTAAGAAGCGTAACTGGTTGTCTATAAGTGACAAAGACACTAGTTGTTGAGTCAGCCGTTGTTAGGTTAATAACATGAGCCCCATCGCTCTCTACAAAAAACTCAAAATCAATAGTAGAGTTTTGTAAGAAAGGCTGTTCTCTGTTTATTCTAAGAAACTCCCCTATGGTTGTTTTACTAGTTTCAGTAAAGGGAACTATAGAGTTTGCTATAGTTCTTTCTTCACCAACGGTAAGATACCTAGCCCAATATGGAGTGCGATTATACGCCTCAAAAAATCTTCTATTAGCTAAAGCCAATAGCTGAGATATTTCTGCTGTGGTAAAGTCTGAATTACCAGCAAGTGCAGAAATTAAATCAAATAAATCTTTATTAGCCTTGTCTTGCATTATGCTTTATTAGGACTGAGTTCAGGAAACTTCTTGTTGTAATACTTTAAAAATTCTTTGCTTGTAACTGTTTCTGCTCCGTACTTCTTGACCAGTCTGAAGTAGTCTCTAGCAGGAATGTTGGCAACGCATTTTCCTAAAACTGGGTGAGTTTTACCAACATTTGTCTTTGCCTCTTTAGCAGTAGCATTGATGCGATCTTGCTCTTTGGCTCGCTCCATCTTGAAGCCAGTTTCAATCTCACGCAGAAACGCTCGATTGACCTCACCGTCACTATACTTAGGTACTGATGTAATAATATTCATTTCTTTTTTAGGAACAAACAACTTTTAAAAAATTTATGAAGGCTTTTTGCTACAACAATAAACGATTGTCCTTCGTCAACAGATACCCCTAGGGGGTAATATCTACTGCACGACAACTTAACATTGCAGCTCACTCCTTGGCATTTAATAATATTCACAATCTACCTAGAAGCTGCTGTTCTTCTTTTTGTAGTTGGCCCAGGGCTTCTTGATTTTTTGAAGGTAACAGTAAAAGGAGGAAGCTCTAAAGGCTTTCTGTTTACTGTTCCTTCGGTGCGATCCACAAGACCATCTTTTCTAGTTTTTCTAGCTGTTTTGCGAGCAGCTTTGCGATTAGTTCTAATCTGTTTTTTTACAACAGATCTGTTTCCACTTAGCTGCTTACCAGTTGTAGGATCGGTAGTAACAAGATAAGGTTCTAATATAAATGTGGGCGTATTTGGCATAGTTAAAAAATGTAAAAGGTTAAAAAAAGGGAGGCCAGAACTGGCCTGACCTCCCTTGATAGTTTTATTAAAAAGAATTATCCTCCGAAGTTGTCACCAGCAGTTGGGTGATACTTGAACAAAATTCTGACTTTACCTTTGGCTGCGTCGTTTGGCGCATTTCCGGTGAAGTTGTAAGTGAGGTCTACAGCAGAAACCAGATGCAATCCATCGTCAAGAAGAGCACCATTATTGGTGAATATCTTTCCGAGGTTGCCGCTGTCGCTGAAAACATCAACTTCATCAACAAAACCGTCAGGATCTCCGTCATCACCGAGAGCAATAGTAGCGTCCGAAATAGCGGAACCACCATCTGTAACTTCAGCAGTTACAAGCTCGTCAACGATAACAGCAGCTCCGTAAACTCCACCAGCCATTGCTGCACCACCAACTTGGATGTCAACAGCAGTGGCAGAGCCAGCGGTAGATCCAAGATCAGTTGTCAAGTCAACGACGGCTTCATAGTTAAAACCAAGAGCCAAGGTTTCAATGTTCTGTACTTTCTTAAGTTCAATAGCCATTTTAATGTACCTCCTATGGTTTAGCTAAGGGCTGTGATTTTACCGTGAGCACCAGGATGGTACATCAAGAGTGTAAGAGCACAATCAACAAATCCGCGCTCGCCACCACCTTGATTGGGGAGACGTGCACTGCCCATTGGGATCAACTCAGAAACACCGTAGTATTCTGGGTGAACCAAGTAACCAGTGTCTTTGTTAGCTGTGTCTGGCATGCAGTCAGGATTTCCGTTGATAACAGAAACCAATCCGTGGTCGGACTGATAAACTTCAACAGAAAGCTTAATCTGAGCTACATCACCATTGTAACTTACTGAACGTACACCATCGTCAGTAGTGCTTCCATCCAATCCTACGCGAGCAAAATCACTGATGTCGCGACGCAGAGCAGTGTCAGCAACCAATGTTAAACCATTGCTAGCTCCCGTAACACGGTAGATAGAAGTGATTAGGTTGTTGAGAACTGTTTCCGTGAAGTTTCCACTTGAGTGAATGCTGTCAGCAGGAGTACGGAATGCAGCAGGAACGTCAGATGGTCCTGAAGAATCAATCCAGTCGCCAAGTCCACGCAACTTGTAAACCGTTCCAGCTCCATCTTCCGCAGCGCGGTCGTTGGTAGAGCAAAGAGTGGCCTCAATGTCACGTTTTAGTTCACGGATTGCTTTTGCTTCGGCTTGAGCTACTTTAGCAGGTCCAACGGAGTCAACAGCTTCCTGTAAGTCGGAAACCATGTAGTCGCGGCGGAACTTCTGAACGTAGTTGCCAAGACGCGCGCGGCCACTGAATTGATCAGTGAATGTAGTAACGTCAGCCCCTTCAGCTATACCAGCAGTGCTGGGAGATGAAAGACTGTCTACAGTCCACTCAACAAACGTAGCGTTTGCACGAGCCTTTGATGCGGATGAAAGGACAGGCGTTTCTTCGGGGGCCAAGATGGTAAGTACATCCATCAAGTCCTCACGATTGGAAACAGCCGATCCAGGATTTGTGGTATCAAATGTGTCTGAGAATGCCATGATTATTTACTTTGTAATTGTAATGTTCTTAACGTGATGAAATCGTCTTTTCGTCCAGATGATTTAAATCGGTTTCTATGTTCCTTCATTGCCTTGCCTAAAGGTCTTTCAGTTTTTTCAGACATTGCAGAAGCTGGAGTTGAACCACTAGAAGGAGTCAGCTTTAACGATTTTTTTGAAACCGGTGTGCCTTTCTCCTTTATTGGTTTTCTCCCGTATATGCTATTTACAGCGTGAGACATGAAATAGGGAATCTGAGAGTACAAATCTGGAGAAAAACTCTCCAAATCTTTTAGTCTAGGATCACTCATAATTGATATGAAATGACTCTTTAACTCATTTTCATTCTCGTCCCTTAGCCATTCAAGTTCCTCTACGGCTTTACTACCGAGCTGCTGACGCATTGTTTTTGCATTTTCCAAACCCTGAAGTTTTTTCAATTGGTCTGGAATATATGAATCACGCGATTTTCTGGCACTTTGAAGAGCTTTACGCACTTCGGCCTTAGTCATCGGGCGACCTTCTACAGTAGTTATTTCTTCGTCAGCAGAATATTCATCGGACTCAAACAACAAATCTTCAGCCCAACTAATAACATCATTCACCTCATCAGACTTCTTTTGGAGGTCTTCAATGGTTGATAAATTAGAAAGTGGGTTGTCTTTAACTTCTGGCTGCTTGATTGTTAGTTGCATAGTTTGCAACTCTTCTTCAGCAGCTTTCCGTCTTGCCGTAAGTTCACTAATACGTGACTGCGCGCCGGGAATGAGTTGCTGACGCAAAGCGTCTTTTTCCTCATCCGACAAACTGTCTAAATCAAACTGTGAAAGAACATTACCCTCAGTCGCTTGCTCTGGAACTTCTTCCTCACTAGCTTCCTCGGCCGATTCTTGAGACTCTTCTTCAGACTGTTGTCCTAGTAAAGCCTCACTACGTCTCTGAACAAAGTCAGACGCAGATATGTTTTGGTTGTCCACTGATTCTGGTTCAGCCTCAGCGACGGCTGTGTTGATTTCATCTTCCATAACTGTTTCCACTATTTACGCCTAGCGATTGCGTGGGAACATATTATCATGTATCAAATAAAATCTTTGTGTCTTTTTTGTAGTTTTTTCACGTCAACCATTTGTAATATCTGATCATAGGTTATTATCCTACCAGATATTTGCTGAAGCTGCTCTGTTGGAGCCTCGTGCATATCTCCTATGCACTCCTCACGCAAAGCTGATATTACATTCATGAAACGAGCAAAAGACTCGTGGTTGTGTAGCGATTGTATGTCTTTCTCTAAACTCACTGAGCCATGTTTTGGGTTTGAACTCCACCCATCTGGGCAGGTGCTGTACCAATTCTACCTATTTGTGCGTTCTCAGCTTGTTGCATAGAGAACTGATATTGGCCCATATACTTTTGCAAACGCTGCGAGAAAGCAGGATCAGTTTGCATACGTTGGGCAATATCTGGTTGCTGCAAATATTGCTGAATGATACCCATAGCCGCTTGAGCACCGTTTGCACGTGCCGGCATCTCGATTCCCGCATAAATTTTTGATAAGTCATCTGTAATGTCTTTGAGCATTTGCTGCTGTGCAGCTTCCACTGGTTGAAGAACACTATCAGCCAAAACCGGATCTACGCTTCCAGCAATTAGTGTTACTAAATTATCTACGTTTATTCTTCCATTCCTGTCCAACTGAAGCAGAGAAATCATAGAGTTTAGTTTGTTCTCCTGTTTTTCTGGGTCAGTGTTCTGAACATCATAGGAAATTGTTATATCAAAACTTTCATCTGGGCTTCCTTTGCTAAACATTTGAGGATCTGGAACACCAGTAACCTGAAAGAAAACACTGTCTGGGCCAAAACGCTGAAAGCATTTGTAGCACATTGATATTACGTTAGAGCAATGAGTTAAAAATTTGTCTACCAAGAACTGCTGTCTTATTTGGCTAACTGGACCCTCGCGATCCAAGCCAACCAATCTATCAGCTTGAGATTCTTGGGTTTTCTCCATCTCAACCGATCCTTGGTTGTACACAGGAGTAGGACCAAACTCAAAGTCTCCTTTGCGGCGATATGGTATCATTCTACCAGGACCCCAATCTGTAGGAGCTTGACCAACCGGGTGCATTATTGGAGGCACCGTAGAAAGACTGTTTCTGTCAATTCGGCTGTCGCGCTCAACCTTTACTTGGTTCTGTATGCCACGTAACAAGTCAGGTATGGTCATTGTATCGTACAACCTCTTGCTATCCTCGGACAGCTTGGTAACTACTACTGGGTAGTCTTCATACCCGTTTAGCAGTTCAAACTTCGCATAACCCGGTATTCCTGGCATACCACTAAACTCACGATGGAACACTGTGCAATATATGCCTTCGGAGCCATCCTCTTTGTCTATCAATCTTTGATAACCGTAAACAATTTCAATAAGCTCCTCAGCCTCATAGGCATTATCGGTAAGACTAAGAGACCGGCGTCCTTCTTGCTCACGCTCGATAGAATCTATGTTCACTCCACGGTAACGATCAATAACGTGATCTACAAAATTTTCATCCCAACCATCGGTAATCACTTTGTTCTGCAACTCCTGTGGTGTGTAATAGGTTTTCCAAAAACAATATGGAGCCCGCTGCGGATCGGTAACATACGGAGGAAAGATAAAGTCTCCGTCTGGGGCTAGAGTTTTTACCTCTGGGGCATTCACTTGGCGACGCACTATTGGTAACTCAGCACTTCCATTTTCTTTTAAATCTTTAAGAGCTTTCTTGGCTCTTTTTTCTGTAACCCCTTGAAAACTATTTTGAAGCATTGCCAAGACATCATCATCTGCTTCACCCTCAGAAATTAGTTCTGCCAAGGCGGGATCAATAGATGCTATTTGTTCTAAGCTAAGACGTTGAAGGAACGACCTGTCTTCCATATGCCAGCCAACGTAAGTAATCAATATACCACGCTCTAACATATAGTTGGCTCCTAGTTCCATCTCCTGCTTGAAGCGAGGGATGTAACCACTTTTCACCATCCATTTTAAAAAATTTGTAACTACGCGACTTCTGGCAACGTCTGCTATCTCTACAGGAAATGCTCTGATGTTTGCTCTGCTCATTGCAGAAAGAAACAAAGAAACCAATCTGGTTATGCGCTCGTCAATAACATGGCTCTCCATGTCCGAGGCTCCCTCCCAAGGGAAAGCGTCTGCTCCGTGCTTGCGAAGATCCCTACTTTTGCCAGGCCACCAGTTACGGCGGTCATCATAACTGCTTCGGCACAAATCAAAGTATGCCTCAAGCTCAGTAACAGACTGATCATAGGCGTACCTAAGAGATGTAATGTCGGGATCGTCACTAACATATGTTAGAGACTCGGAAATAGAATCATTTTGCATTGAGCTTGCCCTTAATGTTATGGAAAACGTGATAAAAATATTGCTCGTTGGCTCCTATCTTATCACATAACTCGCTGGATTTTATTGAGTAAAGCTCATCATGGGTAGCTACTTTGCACAAAATCTCCCAAGCAAGCAGTCGATCTATCTGCTCACATATCCATTGACGGTTCATTGTGATGTCATCTGACGTATCTGTAGGACACTCCAACTTCATCTTCAATAGCCTCTATTTTTATATTCTTACCAACCAAGGCTTTTGTTAATTTTTTAGGAACACACACTGGAACCTTTTTATCAATTTCATTAATTAAAGCGTATATGTATCTAGGATTTGCAGCAGACTTTATAACATATCCTTTGTAGTGTTTTGGAACAATCTCAGGAATGTCTACAGCCATACGCAATATTTCTTGTCCATCTTCATTAATCCACAATGCCTTGCCACCTTTTCCTGTAATCATCGAGGAACACAACTTTGATTTAGCTAGGCTAACTAAATTATCTACGTCAGCATCAAGCTCATCAGCTAATGCTCCTATCCTAATTTTCGGCATTAATATCCTCCTTTTGATTTGCTAGTTGTTAGCAAGCTTCTGTTCTCCATGTGATCTGGGCCTTCTCCTCCATTTGCCATTCTCAAATAGCGTATAAGATCAAAGAAATCTTTAAGGGCCTCATCCGCTTTACCTTGTGAATTATAATTTAATAAACTGTCAATCAAATTCCCACATTCCTTGTGTATGTAACACAACGGCCTATTAGCAGCATCTATTGGATCGTTTGGATTGTAGGTAAACCATTCGTCAACCGCACTAATACCAACCTCTTCCATGCGGCCATCTGATGGATGGAAAAGCATTCCATATTCATCAAACAACATAAACAAATCTTCATTGTTGTCATTCTCCCTAGCAAAATACCTAGAGTCCCCTATACGCTCAAAAACATTTATACCAAGAGCGTCCTCAATATCTCGGAACAACTCAGCATATCTTTCTACGTTTAGTCCTAGTTTTTTTGTTGCTGGCCCCACCTTCCATTTTGGATCACCAAACATAGCCCACTCTCCATAGGTATCCCTATCGGGCCATTCTCGGCGAATGTAAACATAACCGTCCCGATCCACAGCAGCCCATATAGCAGTAAAGTTGCGAGCCCCGGCAGGGTCAACTACCTGATAACAAGTAAACCTGCTTTTGTCCGATATGTCAGGGAAGGACATACCATACTTATTCTTTTCCTCACCAAGAACATTAACCTCTGTATTGAAAAGCGGAAGTAACGATGTTACACTCTTTACAGGAACACCATAAGCACGGACTAATATTTCCTCATCTGGTCTGTCCCGCAAATCCTTAGCTATACGCTCATAACCACCAAACGGGTTTTCATCTGAATGCAGGTAGACTACTGATGCGTCCCGTTTTGGACTATATTGTTGTACTGGCAGTTCTCGGTTAAGAAGAATTGCCTTTCTAGTCTTTAGCGTTTCGGAACCTTTTAAATATTCGGATATAAACGGAGTGTACCCATTGATAGGGGTAAAAGCTATTAGCATCTTGGAATTCCTAGTAGCCAACCGAAAACGCAAAGTGTTTATCAAAGCATCGTCACCAAGATATTCGTCTAACCACGTTCCAATGTTCAAGTTGTCCCCAGACCTAAACCCAAATTCAAAACCTTCTAAGATGGTTTGGTTATTGGAAAACTGGGTGTAGGTTTTAAAATCAACCCTAGTTCGGGTATCAGGAAAAATAAAGCTGCTTCCGGTAAACCCATTTTGCATCGAGTAGTTTATGTAACCCTCAATACTCTTGGTCTTCTTCTTGAACTCCTTGGGCATCATCTCCCACACCGCAGCTTGCTGCACCTTTACGCTGGTGTCAGCGTTCTGGGAAAAACAAACAACATGACCATCTGGATTGCTTATCACGCTCTCCATGACAATTTTAGCACAGCCAGTAGTTTTGCCGCTCCGGTTGCCTCCCAAACACAGACACTCGTTGTATGTTCCTAGTCCATCTTTTATACGCTCCCAGCCATCTAGGTTAAACCCATGCCTTACCGGATCTTGCTCAGAAGCCTCTATACGGCCCTCATGGGCCTCGTGCAGCTCCTTTAGCATCTTGGGGTAGTTCTCCCCCAAGAACACTATCTCTTCATCTGTAGGAGGCTTTAATATTGGATGATCTCTAAACTCAATCATTCCGGGAAAAAATCATTTAAGTCCTTCATGGCTGAAGCATTAACCAATGCTAAAAAACAAGACATTTGATCTTCTAAGTCAGGATCAAATCCCCGACTAAAGGTGTCATACTCAAAGCCATTCTTCCCCATAGAGGCTACCAAAAACACCTCCCATTCTGGGTTTATGGTATCCAATGATTTCTCAACTAGCTGAATGTTTCTGTTCATTATAAAATCCTGTTTATGTCATGCCTTATTGGCTTAGAAGTAAAAGGTTTTGTTTCAATTGGAAACATCTCATGCTCTAGCCTATGGCAGTTGGCACATAACAAATCACACTTCTCTAGCTCTCTTAAAAAAACATTTTTACTGCTTACCGCTTTTCTAAAATTCTCAGATATTTTAAATCTTTTAATACCCCTAGCATGGTGACAATCAAACTGAATGGGCCTACCCTCAAATCCACACCTAGAGCATTTCCACTTCCCAAAATGGGTTTTAATTAACTTATTTCTTTGGGTTCTTGCTATACTATTAATGCATTTTCTGCATCTAGGTTTATACCTTTTCTTGCCCCCTTGTCGGCCGTTGCTGTGAAACTCCTTAAACAACAGGTATTTGCCACAGTTTTTACACTTCTTGGTCATTGAAATTAAGAATCATTATTAATAACCACCTCTGCTTTCTTCATATTGGCTATACGCTCCCTAGCAGCCTTAACCGTAGCTTCATAGTCCTCTTGGCTTACCACCTTACGCTCCTCTACAATCGTACTAGCTTCTCCCCTGAATGTGTTACTACCCTTTTCCGCTTTCTCCAACGCAACCGCTAATGGCAACAAGTCTTTGAAACTAGCTTTTATTTCACCAGACTCCATTCTCTCTCTTAGCTTTTCTATCAAATCCTCCTCTAACGAGGATAGTTCTAAGAATGCCCGTCCCCTTATCTTGCTACCCAACTGTTTCCACTTGCCCGTAAAGTCGGCATAGTCCAACAAAACGTTTACAATTGTTTCACGCTTGAGCCCATACTTGGTTCTCATTTTGGTCTGAGTCACCCCAGTAGCGTGTAAGTACAATATCTCCGCAACCTTTTCGGGGTTACTCTTAGACAATATGCTATTGTTCTTAGGATTGTGTTCTTGGATCTCTAAAATTCCCTCCCGAATAGAGTCTATGAGTTCCTCCTTAGCATCCATTTGCCCATCCACCTACGCTATAAGCCCTTATCCGTCAATATTTTTTAGAGGGCTAGTAGATGATATATATATATAGTAGTCCCGCCCCCGCGACCCCCGCCTCCTTCGGTGCCGGTCGGCAGCCCTACGCGTAACACGCACGATACACGTAGCCTCAGCACCGGGTTGTGCGTACGCCTGGCGCGCGCCTAGGCTACGCGTACTCATCCTTTTTCTTTGGTCGATGGGCAAAACATCCTAGGCGGGCCATTGCTAGGCCCAAATCAACTTTTTTACCCGTAGGGTAATTGCTCGAGATTAAACTTTTTTCTTGCAAATCTTTTTCTGCAGTTACAAATTGTTTGGATGGATAAAACAAAAAGCAAGAAACCGTCAGATGTTTTAACAACTGACACAATAATCAAAAACAACTTGGAACGGTGGTTCAATAGTGCCACCAAAGAAGAGATTGTAAAAGGTCTTGCGTGGTATGATGAGGCCACCAAAGAAGCGGATGCCATTGGTATTGCTGTCAGGAGTCTACAGGATGCGCTAGGCGTGGAGACTGGAGACCAAGCTTCCTGTTATTTCGGGATGGATAGGGGATACGAGGCAATCGATTTGTTTGCCCAGTATATCGAGAGCGAGCTAACCCTCGAGGAGGAGGGCGACCAATAATGCAAGCAATAATCATGATGCTGCCAGTTTTCTTCCTTCTCTACATTCTTTGGAGATGGGTAGAAATTGGGAACAGACAACTAGAAAAGGAACGAAAAGATGGACGCAGAGATAATTAGATTTATAGCGGGGGCCGTTGTATTGGTCTCACTCTTAGCAATCAAAATGAAAGAAAGGATAAACCAATGAGAAAAGAAATTGAAGGGATAGGCAACGCTCTTGAGAGTCACCAAACATTTCTTGAGCGCTATTGCTCAAAGGAACTTTATAAAACACTCACTGAGGTTGTGGAGTTTATTAAATGCCAAGCTAAGAAAGGGGGAGCGGAATGACTGCTTGGCTCCTCTTTCTAAAGGCCCTTGCTCTAGTTGAGAGTGGGGGCAACCCCGAAGCCATTGGTGACGGGGGCGATAGTTGGGGCAAGTACCAATTGCAAGCTGCCTATGTTCAGGACGCTAGCGAGTGGGGGCTAGCTAACGGGGTGATTGAAAAGCCCTTTGTACATGAAGACGCCTTCAACCCGGAACGGGCCGAGCTTATCATTCAATGTTATATGGGAAGATATGCAACCCCTAAGAGACTAGGAAGGCAACCAACAATTGAAGACTGGACTAGGATTCATAACGGGGGGCCGAGCGGTCACCGGAAACTAGGGGCAACGCAACCGCATTGGAACAAAGTGGAAAAAGAACTTGCAAAGCTAGGGTTTTTTAACTCTATTAATAACTGAACCGGGCAACAAGCCCACTAATGAAAGGAAAAAGATACTATGAGTAATGAAAAAGAATGCACACAAGATCGCATAGAAGAAGCCTTGAAGATGATCGGGGGTGCTCGAGAGGATGTTAAAAAATACTGGCATGGTAATAAACACGCCCGTGAATCCGTCGATGAACAGTTATCGATAGCAGAGTCGCGGATCGACATCCTCACAAACCTGATCAACCTTCGGGTGATTAGGGCCAAGTATGAAGGCCGCCTGGCCGGACTGGAACGAGGGCGTCAAATTTACAATGATGTCTACGGCTCCACTTACGGCTTCACCAAAGATCAACTCCAAGCTGGGGAGGGCAACCTGTCGCTATGAGGGATTTTAAGATAGAAGGGCTGAAGGTGTCCATTGACTCGGACGGCTACGTCCAGTCTGTCATTGAAGACGGGGAAGAAAAAATAAAAACCCTCAGTCACTCTGAAATCTGTGACCTCAAAGGTCTTGCCAAACAACAGGCACAGGAAGACCACGATGAGGAGCTAACAGTGCCTGAATGGCAAGATTATAACGGCTGCTAAATGTCGTTTGAACTGGAACGGAGGGCTTGGGCTATCCCCTTGCCCTCAGCAGAAAAGCTTGTCCTTCTGTGCTTGGCTCACCAC
>TARA_R100000805_G_scaffold5542_3_pt1 | contig 17127 bp, 8 predicted proteins | sample TARA_R100000805 | Tara Oceans TARA_R100000805 (sample SAMEA2622832) | marine metagenome | biome: marine biome (ENVO:00000447); feature: surface water layer (ENVO:00002042); material: "saline water (ENVO:00002010), including plankton (ENVO:xxxxxxxx)" | depth 5 m
TCTAGTGATACTGTAACGCTTAATACTAATCCTTGTGGCATTGAAATAGTTACAAATAGTTATATATTAGAAGACAATGAAGTTAAGTTTCCTGAAAACCCTGCTGTATTTGAAACAGAGCCTAAAACAGATGAGGATTTAAGCCTTTATTATGAAGCCTCTAGTTTTATACCAACAAGACTTAGCATAAATAACGTGGAAAGTTTAGCACCAATATCAAGTGAAATTACATCATATACTTCAGGTGTTCAACTTACTGAAGCTAAAATAAGTGGTTGGGCTCCTCCTATTAATGTTAATTATTCTGCATACGAAGCTTTAGTATTGCAAACAACTGGTACGTTTGAAAGTGGAATTACAAATAAAATTATTAAAATACAAGTTGAAAACGGATCTTTTATTAACCTTAAAGTTTTAGCGTTATATAATTCAATTATTGATATTCAAGGAAACGAAATTAGCGGTCAACTTTTAATAGACACAGATATTTCAAATAAATTAGTAGGTTTAAATTGGTTTAATTGTTTTTCTTTTGGAAATGGCGTTGAGTCGGATAGAGTAAGAGATGTTTTTAATGGTGTTAGAATAGATAATGGCGCTAAAGCATCTACAACTATAGAAGAAGAATATCAACAAGAACACAGAAAATATGGTTTAATATTCTCAGGTATTTATAATTCAATATCTGGTGTAAATAATTTTAATCAGTTTATCATGGCTGATAGTATAACAAAAGATATTAATCCTACTTATGGAAGTATACAAAAACTATTTACTAGAGATACTGATTTAGTTACTTTTTGTGAAGATAGAGTATTAAAAGTATTAGCAAATAAAGACGCTTTGTTTAATGCTGACGGAAGCACAAACGTTGTTGCTAGTTCTAATGTTTTAGGTCAAACAATGGCTTTTGTTGGTGATTATGGTATATCAAAAAATCCAGAGTCATTCGCGTCAGAATCTTATAGAGCTTATTTTACAGACAAACAGAGAGGATCTGTTTTACGACTTTCAATGGATGGTTTAACACCTATTTCTGAAGCTGGTATGAGTTATTGGTTTGGAGATAATTTAAAAAATTACAAGCTATTAATTGGTAGTTATGACATAGACAAAGGTGAGTATAATTTAACTTTAACAAATAATTTTTCTGAAGAAATAGAATTAGACGTAACTAATACTGACAGTTATACAACAGGTGTTTCTAGTAGTGGCAGTAGCGATACAGATAGTAACAGTGGTTCATCTAATAGTGGTTCTACATATTAATATATTATAAATGGCAATAACAATAACATATAAAGAAAGCGCAAAAGGCTGGGTTAGCTTTAAATCTTTTATTAAAGAACAAGGAATTAGCCTTAATAATAAATATTATACTTTTAGCAATGGTATGCCTTGGGAGCACCATGTAAAAGATCTTAATATTGAAGCTAATAGTTTTTATGGCCAAAGCCCTGTAGATTCTTATGTTGATGTTATTTTTAATCAAAGCGCTAATGTTATAAAAGATTTTAAAGCTATAGCTTATGAAGGTAGCCAATCTAGAGTTTTAGGTAATGCTAACAACTATTATGATATAAAACAAAAACAAGGTTGGTGGGTTGAAAGCATGATAACAGACGAAGGTTATCCTAACGAGCAAACAGGTAGTATACCTGAGTTTATTGAAAAAGAAGGTAAATGGTTTAATTATATTAAAGGAGAGCAGACTTATTGGAACAGTGTTTCAAATAACAATTTAAATACTTCTGAGTTTAATTTTCAAGGTATAGGTAACGCTGTATTATTAGATCATAGTTTACCACCTTTATCAACACAGCTTTTTAGTATTATAGATTCTTCTGATCTTGATACAAATAATTTTCCTGGTGAGTCATATGTAAATCCATTAAATTATGGACAAATGAGTTATTATTTAACTGGGTTGATAAATATAAACGCACCTTATATTAATTCAGATGCTTATGAGCAACACCTTTTTAACAATACTAGCAATATGCAGTATTATGATTATTCAGGCAACGATGGTTACAATTCTTATTCCAATGTAAACGCTATTTTAAGCCAAGATAATGTTAGTGGTTTTCAAACTATATCTTTATGGCAAAACTTTACAAACACTCCTGGAGTATCAACTATAGAAGCTCATAAATTAAGAATAAACGGACATAGCTTAAGTGATACTAGTAATACTTTTATAACAAACAATGGTGTATTAACACCTTATGGCGCGTTAACAAGTACTGGTTTATCTACTTACACTGGTTACACTATACAAGATCCAAGCGGTGGTTATGTAGACACTTATAGCTTTTCTTCATCAAACGTTGATGTAAATATAACTAAAATAGAAATAACAGAAGATCATGCAAATACACTTGGTCTTTCTGTTCCTGGATCTAATTATAATCCTAGAACTATAATAAAAGTATATTTTGAGTCTTTTACAATGCCAGCTGAAAACATTATTATACCAATCGATATTGATCATGATCCACCTGGCCCACCTCCACAAATGAGACAATTACAAGTTCTTTTTAGAAATGATGGTAATGGATTTAATTCTACTATGGCGCCTTCTCAACCAGCAGGTGGAACTTCTCAATATTACACGCCAAGACCTTCTCATAATTTTAATGTAACAGGTGGCGTTTCTTCAGGCGTGTTTAATACTAAAACACTACAAAAAGCAGAAGGAAGTTTAGTTCAAGATATTGTTACTTTTAAAATAACACCAACAGACACTTATGTGATTGGTGATAATGGCACTACTGGTAATGTCTATGCTAACGCTTGGGGTAAGGCTTGTGATAATTTAACAATACAAAGCCTTAGGGCTTTTAGTCAAGTCATTGAAAACGGAGTTTCTCAAACAATATCTCCTTATGCTTACACTGGTACAGCTCCAAACGTAATGGCTAGCTGGTTAACTCCACAAACAGTTGAAACAGAACATGAAATATCTATTAGTGGTAACGCTAATATCGCTGCTTTAATGGCTAATAATCCTGTTTTAAACGCTTTTTGGAATAGTTATGATAAAATAAATAAAATTGTTTTTAAAGAAGTTTACGCTAATAATCCGCCAGCTAACGGTGAGTTTCCTATTGAAATAATTGTAGATATTCATTTATCTTTTGTAATGCCTACTGCCGACGCACAAGTTTCAGTAGATATAAGCATGGACACACAAAAACAAATCTCTTCTCTACCAACATATCCTTGGCAGTTTGGCTGTGCGACACCTGGGGCAACTAATCCAACGACGTTTTTATCTGGCTATACGCCTGTAGATGACGGTTCTTGCACGTTGCCACTGCCATTTTATAATTTAAATATCTGGCTTGTAAATAATATAAATGAGTTTGCAATAGATGTAAGTGGAGACGGCCAACCAATTAATACTTCTTTATATACTCCGCCTGATGTTTGGGATAACTCTAATTTTTATTCTTTATTTTTAGGCCCTTCAGCTAACGGCGCTAGATTTGAACTTCCTCAATCAGGGGTTTTAAATATGTCAAGTCCTGATGCTACGTTTAGCATACAGCAAGGTAGTAGTTTATCTGGTACTTTTATAGCGAACATAAGTAGAGGTTCTTTTCCTATAGCTTCGTTTTCACAATTAAATAGCCCAGGCGCAACTAGTACACTTTTATATCCTTTAGGACAGGCTACAGATAATATAAACCTATCTACTTTAACTGTTAACGGTGTTAGTGTTAACTACGGTAATTATGGTAATAGCTTAGGTGTTTTACATTGGGCTCAAAATCCTCAAATATCACAATATAAAGATGCTGCTACTAGTCCAAATGGAAAAGTGCTTAATTTATATGCTCAATATGGAACTAATATTACAGATATTGGCCCTCAAGGTGTTTATTCAGGATTTGGCAAGCCTTTTATAGATAATGTTCAACCTAGCTATATGATTCAAAGTGGTAGCAATTATGATAATAGAGTAACAGAAACTACAACTTTTAGTAATGGTTACGGTTATATATCACATGTTATTGGTACAGAAAATCAAAGTTCTAGCTCTATATGGTTAGATAGTATAGATTTAGAGTTTCATTTAGACAATAACACTTTAATGCCTGGAAACGATGTAAATATATTTATAGATATATCTCAAAATACTTTTACTTTATTAACTGATTAAAATACTTAACACATGGCAACACTAACACTTACGTTTAATGGTTCTTTAAACACATCTGTTCAAGTTGGAGACGTTGGTTATTTTGTAGAAACTTCTAATAATGTTTTGCAAAATGTTGATTTTGATGATCAATATCAAACTAGCAATGGTGCTAATATACATTTAATAGGTCCTATTACAAGTGTAGATATAATTAGCCAATCTCAACATCAAATAACTTTTGATATAGACGGTTATTCTAATATACCTAATTTAGGTGTAACTACAGGATTAAACTTAAACAATTATTTTATTATGTTTTCAAAAGATAATTGTGTTAACACGTCTGGTTTAACAGGTTATTACTCTAAAGCAAGAGTTAAAAACAACTCACCTAAAAAAGCTGAATTATTTAGAATAACAGCACAGTTACAAACAAGCAGCCAATAATTATGACAAAAAAAATAAAAAGTTTTTATATAGATACTTCTGACATGCGAGCTGGTGTTGTCCAAAGATATTTTAAAATAACGGGTGATATAGGTGCTTATTTTAGTTTAGAAGTTACTAACGAGGACACTCATTATTATAATTTTGAAACTAAGACATTTACATCAACTTATTATAGATTATCTGATAAAAAAATGACTTCTACTGTTTATTCTGATTATATAGAATTTCCAGCTATAACAGATGATGATGAGTATAATATACACTTGTATGCAGAACCACATTATAATACAGAATTATCTGGTGTTAATTTTAATAACAATATTCACCATAAAGTTGAAAATGAAAATACAGAAAAAGACGAGAGCGGAACATTAAAAAGGCCTAGTTCAATACATAAGTTTACAGATGTTACTATTACATTTTCACTAGCTTCACCTGCTAACTCTGCGACATATAATACTTTACCTAGCGACGTAACAATAACCAAGCCTAGAAATTTTGTTCCCACTGCAGATAGACAAGAGTATAACGATGTTTTTAAAAATAAAAGAAAAATTGTACCAGAACAAACGCGTGTTGATATAGAGTGGGATGTTAGTTTGTCAAGTAGTCAGTTTGTAATAGCTAGACAACCCGTAATAACAGATTTTGAAGTTACTAGAACTAAAATAGTAGATGGTGCTACGAGTAGTGTTGCTACAGCTATTTTAAACGACATTGATGAATTAAGAATTGGTCAAGAAGTTTCTGGTACAAGAGTAACCAGTAACTCTGTTATTTCTAAAGTTGTTAAAGATACAAAAACTGTTACTTTTGATAGAACTAGTAGTTTAAATGATGATGATGTTATAACTATAAAAGATAAAGGCTCTAGAGGTGCTGAAACTTTATATAATACTTTTTTTACTTTAGACAAAGCATCAGTATCTTTAGATCCAGTGGTAACAACAACAGACGATACTGTAAGTAATAACAGTACTATACCAATAGCTAGCACAGACGGTATAAAGGCATCAGAGAACACAACAATGCGTGGATTAGGCGTAACATCAACCTTACCACACGTTGACGCTGTTAACGCCGGTGTAAGCGTTACTGTTAGTTCAAATCAAACTTTAGAAAATGGACAAACAATGACTTTTACTGGTAGTAGTAGGTCTGCAAAAATAAAAGCTACTTTATATATTTTGCGATTTGGAGATGAAAATTTTCAAGCAACTTTAAACTTAGACAACATACTAACAGTCGGATAATTAAATAAAAATGAAAAAGTGTAACTATAAAATAATAAAAATACAATAATATGGCAGTAGGTAAAAAAACAACACCAATGAAAAAAAGCCCTTTAAAGCTTACCCCTTTAGCTGTTATGGCTTTAGGAGGCTTAGTTGGTGGGCTTGTTAGCGCTGGTGTAAATGCTTATTCAAATTATAGAGCAGGTAAAAGACAAGAAGATTTTTTAGAAGAGGAAAGAGAAATAGCAGATGCAAATTACAAGCAAGCTAGAAAAGATTTATTGGGGCTTGAGTTTAAAAATCCTTATGAAAATATAGAGACTAAATTTGAAAATCCTTATGAAGATTTAACTATAAATCAAAAACAAGCTGAGTTTGAGGCTAGACAAGCAGCTCAAAGTAGAACAAATATATTAGCAAATCTTAGAGGCGCGGCTGGTTCAAGTGGTGTGGCTGGTTTAGCACAGGCTATGGCAAATCAAGCTACAGTTCAAAATGCTAGAGCAGCAGCAAGTATTGGACAGCAAGAAGCGGTAAATCAAAGATTAGCAGCTAGAGGCGCAGCAGCGGTTCAAGATGCTGAAACAGCGGCGAAAAATAAAATTGCTTATGGAGAGTATTTAAAACAGCAAGATGAGCTTCAAAGATCACGAGACTTAATTGCTTTAAGATCTGGTCAGCAAATGGCGCAGCAGCAATTTAGAACTGGTCAAATGGAAGCTGAAATGCAACAAGAGTCTGCTATTATTGGCGGCGTTGGCTCTCTTTTAGCGGCTGGAGCTCAAGTAGGTACGTATGCTGCTGGCGGTATGTTTGATCCAGGTTTTGGCACTCCACCACCACCTGATCCAAGTCAAAAAGTAGTAAATACAAACACAGACGATGGTACACAGGCTGGTAAGCAAGCTGGAGATGCTACAAGAAGAGCCTTTCAAGGTGTAGATACTTCTCAAGCACAAGGTACAGATGCTGCTTATGCTCAAAAATATGCTAACTTTGATATTAACGCTCTTATAAACAAAAGAGTTGAAATGCAAGGCACTGGAGTATGGAATCCTGATGGAGGAGGAGACTCTGCTTATATACAAAATAAAATAAACGAAATGATGAACGACCCAACAAGGTACGAATTATAAGTAAATTAAAAAAAATATGGCTAACGAAAACATATACTACAAGATAGGTTTTGGTGGAGGAGCACCTGAGATAGATACTAAAATGAAAAATTATTCAGCTGCGTTTCAACCAATTGTAACCGCGTTGAATAAGCAATTACAAAGCTCTTTAACAAAAACACAAGAGTTGTTAGAAAAAATGCCTAATGGCATTGCTATCGACAAAGTTCCTGAAGAATTAAGGGCTCAGACAACAGAGTTTTTAACAAAATATAAAAACGAGTACGCTAGAGCGGCTCAAATAGTTGCTACCGCTTTTCCAAATAGTAAAAAGTACCAAGAAGCTATAGAAGTTATGAATAGTGTTAAAACTAAATTTGAAAATTTAAACACTAGCATGACCGCTTTACAGCTCAGTACTAAAAACTCTTTAGAAACAGTTAATGATTTAGCTGGCTCAGTTACCGAAAACGACAGGTTAGATCATAGTAACTTTGCTAACGGTGAGGTGTATAAAACTTTTAGTATTAATGAAGATGGTTATGCAACATATGTTGGTGCAGATGGAGAAACAAAAAGAATTATTGATTATAAAGGCGCTTTTATAGATGATGGCAATATAATAAAAGACTATTTAACATTAACAGAGTCGGCTTATCAATATGGTAAAACAGGTAGAGATTTTAACGAGTCAGATTATAGATTAGCTATAGAGCAAATGTTTAGAGTAAACGGAAAAGATAGAGTTTTAAACTTTGCTTATGAAGGTGTAAAAACTGGAAGTTTACTTGATGATAGTCAACAAGTAGAATTTATACATCAATATATATATGAAAAAACAGGTAAAAAACCTGGAGACGAAGGTTATGATCAGGTTTATGAAGAATATAAAACCGATGACGGTTTGATTGATGCTTTTGGTGATCATTTATTAGACGTAATTAAAGGTCAATATTATGATAAAGGCTTTGGCGCTTATAATGAAGCAAATGATAAAGATGGAAAAAAAAATAATCAAAAAAATATAATTCAAAATAATCAACAAAAACAAAATATTACTAAAGAAAAATTTGAAATAATCCAGAATCAAGAAGATACAACAACAGAAAACTTAAAGAAGATTATTGAAAGCATGGGTGGCTCTACTACTACTACTTCTTCTACTAGTCAATCACAAGAAGGCTCTATAGCAACATATACTACTGGCGCGAGTGATGAAGACAAGCCAAAAGAGTATTTAAAATTTACTATATTTCCTAGAGGCATACGATACACTGGTGAGTTAATACCAAACGAAGATGGTACATATTCGATTAATTTTGGAGAGAATGTTGCATACAATTTAGAAAACGCTGATTATGATAAATTATGGTCACTGATTTTAAGTAGTATATATAGAAAAGAAGCAACACTGAGAGACGACGCGAAAGGAGGAAAAGAAGACGTTAAAAAAATGCTTGAAGAGTATTCAAGAAAAATACTTGGAAAGCCACAACAAGAAGATGAAGAAACTAAAGAAATTAAAGGTAGTGAAGAAGAACGGCTAACAGAATATTTTAATAAAGATATTAATAATAATCCAGATCAATACACTAGTAAAAGTGGTGAAGAAGCATATGGGAAATTTATAGAAAGATTAAATATGATATTAGCTGAAGAATCTGAGGTGGATGGCGTAAAATTTACTGATTATATATTTTCTTATGGTAGCATGCCTGGAGGACAGAAAAAAGTTAAAAACGCTTTAAGACATCTTTTAAATCCATATGGTTTTAAAATTGATTTTATAGGAAAAAGAAATGTTTTTGAAGTACGCCATCCAAATTCAGGCATTGCTTATCAAGTTCACTTTAACAGCTGGGGTGGAAAACATGATTATAATAATTCAAAATATTTTGTTGAATTAGTAAAAGCAATGATACTTCGTAATAATAATGCCGCGCAAAGTGCGCACAGTATGCTTAAAACCAATCCTTAAATTAAAAACACATGTCAAACGGTAATAACAATTTAAATATTGATTTTCATGATCTTTTTCTAATTAGTCAGCAACAATATGACCTTATACAAGAACAACAATCTACTGTTCCTTTAGACACAAGAACCGCAATAATTTCTGACTACAAAGGAAATGTAAAAAAAATACGTGGTTTTCAGCTTCCTGATTATTCAGGCCCTTTAGATGAAATAGCTAATTGGGCGTTGCCTTATATAGCTAGATTTGTAGGTGGTACAGCTGAGATATCTGTTGGTTTAGGTGAGAGTTTTTATATGGCATTTGACGAAATAATGGGATATAGTGACGAGCAAAAAAGACAGCGAGCAATAAGAAGAGATGCTAATTTACCATTTTTTTTAGATGATGATTTTTACGATGTTTTTGAAACAAAATACGTCGATGAGGCTACGGGGCAAGAACTTAATGGTGATCAGTTAATTTCTGCTGGAGAATACCTTGCGGCAGCTGATTTATATGTGCAAAATGCTTTTGAATCGGCACCAAGTATGGTTCTATCAATAGCAAATCCAGTTTACGGTAGTGCTATATTAGGCCTTTCTGCTGCTGGTGGTAATTATAAAGATGATATTATACATAGAACAGACCTTACATCTGATCAAATTATTAAAAACTCGTTATTAGCTGGTATTTCTGAGTGGGGAACTGAATATCTTGGTGGAAAATTTGCTAGAGGCGTTTACGGCATGAAAACAAAAGGCGTTCCTAACTCAACAATAGTAAAAGAATTTGTTGAGCCTTATTTAAATACAGCTGTAAAAAGAATGTTTGCTGGTGGTGTAGGAGAAGCGATGACAGAAAGTGTTAACTCTGTTATACAAACATCAGGTGACGCTTGGATATACGGTGATGAAAAAACTATTAGAGACTACGCTTCTGGTGTTATTAACTCTGCGATACCAGCGTTTATACTTGGTGGTTTTGGAGGTGGTGTTTCTTCGTTTAAGAAAAAAGACAAAAAAGATCTTTACAAACATATATCACCAAAAAAATGGAAGCAACAATATTTTGATATAGGTGCGCAAATAGCAGATGCAAATAAAGATTTAGAAAATGCAGATCAGTTTAATAAAAAAGATTTTGAAGATAGAATTAAAGAATTAGTTCAAAAAAGAGATAATTTAGAAGAAAACTTATATAATTCTTTTGAAAACATGTCTGATAAAGAATTAAAACAATATGCTTCAAATTTAGATAAAATAAATAAAAACAACAGTAGAATAGGAAATAATAGATATACTATTAACACACAAGAAACTGCTGAAAAAGAAAATTTAGAGCTAATACAACAAAACTTTGATTTATTAGGTACTGAATATACTGCTAAAGACATTGAAGTTGAAAAATTAATTGGTGAAGCTCTAGTCGCATCAGAAATAATTGAAAAAAGATTAAAAAAGTTAAAAGGTGTAAACAGAGAGGATTTAGACGTTAAAATATTAGAAAATCAAGACCAAATAAATAAGATAATAAAAGAAGGTGATGTTAATTTTGATGAAAAGGCTGATGGTATTTTTGTTGGTAAAAATAAAAATGGTAAAGCACAGATTTATATTAACAAACAAAAAGCTAATTTAAGAGGCGCTACTAATGTAGTTGGTCATGAGCTTTTACATTACATGATCTCAAGACAATTTAAAACTGACAACGCTTCGATGATGCCTTTAATTGAAGATCTTAAATCTTATTTACAAAAAAATCATGAAGACGTATATAGTAGACTTCAAAAAAGAATAGATGATCACTATACAGATAAAGATGGAAATATTAAAGAAGGCGCTTTAGAAGAATATATAAATGTATTTTCAGACTTAATATCTAAAGAAAAAATAAATTTAAGTGACGCTGGTACTAGTAGTTTAAGAAATAAGTTTGATAGCGTTTTATTAGGTTTTGGATTACAAGATGTTAAAATAGAAACAGCACAAGATTTAGTTAAGTTTATTAAAAACTATAATGATAACATTAATAGACAAGGTTTATTAGGTAAATTAATGGGTACTAAAATTCTTGATGCTAGAATAGAATCTTCTAGACTACAAACTGTTGATGAAAAAGGACAAGTAAAAACTATGCGTAAAAAATCTTTGTCTGAAGATGCTAGAAAACAAATATCTGAAAGTATAAAAGAAATAGGTAATACATATAGTTTTAAAGGTGGTAAAGATTCGTGGGACAAAGGAGGTGCTGATAACGCTATTACAGAAATAAAACAAAGTGGTTATTTAGATGATTTAATTGCTGCTAAGTTTAAAGGCGATAGAGTACCTGTAGATTTTGTAGATAAAGTTTATACTGAACTTACAAATCATATTAGAAATTTTAATCCAGAAATTAATGATAATTTATTTGCTTGGATAAATAGCCAGCTAGCAAATAAAGCTGGTAATGTTTACAATAAAGAATACAAACAAGCTGAACAAGAAAGAACAGCTAGAGACGTTGATGATAGAACAAAAGAAGGAGAAGTAAAAGTACAAGTTGAAGCTGAGCAAGATGTAGCTATGAAAGAACTTGAAGAGCAAGATATATCTCTTGCTGCTGAAGCTAGAAGAAAAAGAGAGGCTACAAAGAAAACAAAGCCTACTTATTCTGATCTTAGAAAAGCTATGGGTATTGAAACTGGAGGAGAAGTATATAATAGAATATTAGAAACCGCTCGTAAAGTTTTAATTAGAGCTTATGACGCTGGGCGAACTGCTAGACAAATACAAAGAGATTTAACTACAGAATCTTCTACATATTTATTCAAGCAAGTAAAAAATATGCTTGGCACAGGTAACAAATATATACCTACTATTAAAAAACTTAGAGAGCCTATAGTCAACGCTATGTTCACAGCTGACTTGGTTCAAATGGAAAGAAATTTACCAGATAACGAAAAAGTTTTTACTAAATTTGTTAAAAAATTAACTAATAAACAAGAAGTGCAAAATGCTGTTGATAATAATTTATTACCACCATCAGCATTAAACACTATAGACAAAGGTCAGTCTGTAAGTCTTTATGAAAAAATAATGCCTACTGAGGCTCAGTTTATTAAATTTTTTGATCAACCACTAATAAATCCTAAAACAGGAAAAAGATCTGGTTTAAGAGGAACTAGAAAAGATCAACTAGCTAAACACTTATCTGCTTCTTTAAATTATGATGCTACAATGCAAGTTGCACAGGAGCCAAGTGTTTTACAAAAAAGACAAGATTTAGCTGATTTAAAAGGCGAAACTTTAATGGACGATGATATTGAAGTTTTATCATCTACTATAAATAGAAATATAAACTTAAAATTTTCTATATCTACTGATGTTGAAATAAAAGTATCAAGAGATTATCTTGAAATTCTTAAACAAGAAGGGGCAAAAGCACAAACTTTATCTACTGTTCAAGGTTTATATCCAAGAAATGTAGATAAAAAAGAGTTAGAGCAATCTAGTGCGATTATTTATGACTTAGTTAGTTCTATATATAACGCTAGCGTATACACAGATAGTGGTGAAATTAAAAATGAAGCATTATTAGAGGAAACCATAAAAAGATATAGAAAACAAAAAATAGCTGCAAAAAAAGGTAAGCCTGGTAGAAAGCAAAAAATAGATAAAGTTTACAAAATATATGAGCAAATTCATTTAGATATTTTAAACGAAGTTGCTAATGAAGCTAATATTAAAGATGTTAAAATAAATAAAAAAGTTACAGAATCTGGATTAGCTAATGACGTAATGATTGAAGCGTCTCAAGATGCTAGTAAAATATATAGTATTGAAATAAAAATGGATCAAGCTAGAACTGTTTCTGAAACATTAAACTTTAAAGTTGTTAATGGCGAAATAGTTTTTAAATCAACTAAACCAACAAGCCCTTTAGCTAAAGACGCTATGGAAGATATACAAAAAAAGCTTAAACCAATAATACAAAAAATAATAAAGCTTTCAGATTCTAAAATAACAAGCTCTAGTAATGCTATTAGTATAGCGGACTATGCAAATCCTAAAATTAAAAAAGAATTAGCAAAGCTTTGGAATGAAGCTAGTGTAGAATTAAGTAGCGATGTTGTGACAAGCAGAATGGTAGAAAAAGGAAATGGTGCTATTAATATTGGTGAAAATGGTTTCTTTTTATTAAAAACAGATAATGAAATAATAAACGAAAGAAACATAAAAATTAAAAATTATATAAAAAGAAATCACAATATAGAAGTGCCTTATTTTGAAGGTAATTTTAAACTATATTCTCAAAACGGAACTTCTAAAATACCAAAAACAAAAAAGTTTGTTGGAAAACACACTGTTAATGCTAGATTAATGAGCCGTATAGATGGCGATGTTATTGGTAGATCTAATTTAAACATGTCTAACAAACAAGACGCGAAAATAATATTAAAAGCTGTAAGTCATTCTTTAAAATTTAGTAAGTCACCTGGCGCTTTAAATTTAAACATTGCAATTAAAAACGCTAGAACCCCTATAAAATATAGTAAATCTTCTAGAGGTATGAGCGCTTTTGATTTTGATGAAACATTAATTGATAGAGGTGAAAACTTTATAATAGCAACAAGCCCTAATGGCGAAGAAGTAAGAATTAGTAGCGCTGACTGGCCAATACAAGGCCCTGATTTGCAAAGCAAAGGTTATACTTTTGACTTTAAAGATTTTGTAAATGTTAGAGGCGGTGTTGAAGGGCCTTTGTTACAAAAGTTAAAAAATAGAATAAATAAATTTGGACCTGAAAATACATATATAATTACTGCAAGACCATCAGAATCTGAAACTGCAATACATGAGTGGTTAAAAACACAGGGCATAACTATACCTTTAAAAAACATTACTGGATTAGGTAATAGTACAGGTGAAGCTAAAGCATTATGGGTTGCTGAAAAATTTGCTCAAGGTTATAACGATATATATTTTGTTGACGACGCACTTCCAAATGTTACCGCTGTTAAAAACATGATGGAGCAATTAGATATTAAAGGTAAGGCTGTTCAAGCTAAGGTTAAATTTAGTAAAGATATGGATCCTGAATTTAATAAAATACTAGAAGAAGTATCTGGTATTGATGCTAAAAAACGTTTTTCAGATGCAAAAGCTAAAAGACGTGGAAAAGGCAAAGGTAGATTTAGGTTTTTTGTTCCGCCATCACACGAAGATTTTGTAGGTTTATTATATAACTTTATGGGTAAGGGCAGAAAAGGAGAGCAACATAGAGATTTTTTTGAAAAATCTTTAATAAAACCTTTGAATAAAGCTTATAGAGAATTAAATAGAGCAAAGCAAGCAATTGCAAACGATTACAAAAGCTTAATTAAACAAATGCCTGATGTTAGAAAAAGATTATCTGAGAAAATATTAAAAGATGATTATGTGATTGAAGACGCTGTAAGAGTTTATCTATGGGACAAAGCTGGTTTTGAAATACCTGGTTTAAGTAAAACTGATAAAGCAAAATTAGTTGAAATAGTAAAATCAGATTCTGAGTTGTTAGAGTTTGCTGATCAAATAGGTAGAATATCTAGAATTGATGAAGGTTATGTAGAGCCAGGTGAGCATTGGGACGTTGGAAATATAAAGTTTGATTTAGTAGATGCTACAGGTAGAGTTGGTAGAGCTAAGTTTTTTACTGAGTTTATTGAAAATTCAGATATAATATTTTCACCAGAAAATATTAATAAAATTAAAGCAATATATGGTGAAAACTTTGTTGAGGCTCTAAAAGATATGCTTTATAGAATAAAAACAGGTAGTAATAGACCTACAAGTAAAAATAGACTTGTAAACGCGTGGCTTGACTATATAAATGGATCTGTTGGTGCTACAATGTTTTTTAACATGCGTTCAGCCTTGTTACAGCAATTATCATTTGTTAATTTTATAAATTTTGCTGATAATAATGTATTTAAATCTGCTGCAGCCTTTGCAAATCAAAAACAGTTTTGGAAAGACTTTTCTATGATATTTAACTCTGACTTTTTAAAACAAAGGCGTGCTGGTGCTGCGTTTGATGTTAATACAAATGAAATAGCTAGAGAAGTTTCTAGATCAAAAAATCCTGTAAGAGCAGCCATAAAGTATTTGTTAAATATTGGTTTTACTCCTACGCAAATAGGTGATAGCTTTGCTATTGCTATTGGTGGGGCTTCTTTTTATAGAAATAGATTAAAAACTTATTTAAAACAAGGCTTAGACCAAAGCGCAGCTGAAGAAAAAGCTTTTAATGATTTTATGGAGATAGCGGAAGCTACACAGCAGTCTGCTAGACCTGACATGGTTTCACAACAGCAAGCTTCGCCGCTTGGTAGACTTGTTTTAGCTTTTCAAAACGTAACATCTCAATATGTGAGGATAATAAAAAAATCAAGTTTAGATTTAGTTAATAGAAGAAAATCACCGCCTTATACTACTCAAGCACAAAGCGACATGGCAAACCTCTCTAAAATAGTATATTATGGAGCAGTGCAAAGTATGATATTTTATGGTTTACAAAGTGCTGTGTTTGCAATGTTATTTGACGACGACGAAAAAGATGAAAAGTTTTTTAAGCTTAAAAAAGATAGAATTATAGGTGGTACTATAGACTCTATATTAAAAGGTTCTGGAGTTGGAGGAGCGGTAGTTTCTACAGTTAAAAACTATGTATATAAACTTGTTGAAAATCAAAAAAGCGATGCTTATTTTAAAACACCAGCTTGGGAAGAGCTATTGCAAATATCACCACCAATTGGAATTAAAATTAGAAAACTAAGAAGTGCTGAAAGAACACTTGAGTGGAACAAAGATGTTATGAAAGAAATGAGTGTTTTTGATATTGACAATCCTTTGTGGGATATGACTACTATATTTATAGAAGGAACAACTAATGCACCTATTAATAGGCTTCATAGAAAATTAGATAACATAAGAGCTGGTCTTGACAGTGAAAACGAGTGGTGGCAAAGAGTATTTCTATTTGGTGGTTGGGATCAATGGAGTTTAGGTGTTGAAGATACTGCAGTTGAAGAAGTTAAAAAAGACTTAAAAGAAAGACAAAAGCAAATAAACAAAGAAACAAAGTTAAAGAAAAAATACCCTGACAAAACAAAAGAAGAAATAAAAATTATACAAACAGAAAAACAAGTTTATGATTTAAATAAAAGAGAGCAGATAAAAATACTAGAAGCAAATGACTTAAATCCTAAAGATTATCCAAAAGAAGCAGATAGAGTCGATGCTATTATGAATTTGCGTGAAAAAAATCAATATAAAATAGATTCTACTTTAACAGCAATTGAAAATTATGTGCCTACTGTAGAGGAGAAAATGTCTATAGATTTATTTAATTTAAATAAAAAAGAACAAATAGATAAGTTATTAGAACTTGGCATTAGTCCTAAAATAATAAAAACTCTTAAATATGAAGAAGATAGAGTAAATAAAATTATAGAGATACAAAATAAAAACAAAAGTAAAAAATAACAAAAACAAGTGATTGTATAATATATAGAATATACACGACATGACAAAACAATTAAATGAAGATACTAGCTTTAAAATAAGTATAAAAACTCTCATGGGAATAGGTTTTGCAATAGCAACTATTGTTGGAATGTGGTTTGCTCTTCAAGCGGATATTGCAGAAGCAAAAGAGCTACCAAAACCAGCAGATCCAGAAGTTACCCGTATGGAGTTTGACATGAAAGATCAAATGATTCGTCAGACTATCATGACAACGCAGGAAGATGTTGGAGAGATAAAAGAAGATATAAAACGTATTGAAGAAAAAATTGACAAATTAAGATAAATTAAATGAAAAAATCAGATATGTCAAAGGCAATATATGTAATATTAATGATATTAGTATTTGCAGCATCGCAAGCTTTTGGTCAAATTAAAGTAGTATGTTTTAACGCAGAGTGGAACAAAGCTAATGACGTAGAGTGGTTTATGAAGTTAAAAGATTGTCAAACAAAATTGTTTGTGGATATATCAAAAAATACAGAAGATCAAAAAAAATATAAAATAGCAGTAATACCCACTATTATAATATTTAAAGATGGTGAAGAAGTTTCTAGATTTCAAGCTGATTTAAGTTTTAAAATGGTAGCTACTAGAGAAGAAGTGCAAGAAGAAATAGATAATCAATTAATGAGTGATTTTTAATTATGCCAGGAAGTCCGATGCAAAATAG
>TARA_R100000805_G_C3626347_1_pt1 | contig 16988 bp, 21 predicted proteins | sample TARA_R100000805 | Tara Oceans TARA_R100000805 (sample SAMEA2622832) | marine metagenome | biome: marine biome (ENVO:00000447); feature: surface water layer (ENVO:00002042); material: "saline water (ENVO:00002010), including plankton (ENVO:xxxxxxxx)" | depth 5 m
CCCAGTGGATCTAAGTTAGGAATTTCCCAACAAAAATTAATAGCATCTTGACTATGAATAAAGTCATCACTTAAAGTATCTTCAAGATCGATAAGCGCATCCTTTACGTACATCGGCGCTCTAAACGCAACAATATTACCATATGGTGATACTTCTTTTCGAAAATGCTCATAAGCGAATCGCCTATGAATTAAATTACCGTCGTAAACGCCCTGCTTAATAACCATACTATAGTATATACTATGTTTGATTATCTTCAAGCTGCGACTTTATCCATTTATACGTTTTTTCTATACCTTTAGATAATGGATAATTTGGTGCCCATCCAATTTTTTCTTTAATGAGTTTGTTATCTGAGTTTCTACCAGCGACTCCTAGAGGTCCATCAATATGCTTTTTAGTTATATTTTTACCTTCAACGCTACTGGCAATATCTACTAGCTGATTAATTGTAACCATCTCATCGGAACCAATATTAACTGGCTCACTAAATTCTGATTCCATTATACGTCTTATACCCTCAACACATTCATCAATATATAAAAAGCTTCTTGTTTGTTCTCCGGATCCCCAGATTTCAACTTCACCGTTAGACTGAATTACTTTTCTACAGATAGCCGCAGGAGCCTTTTCTCTACCACCTTCCCACGTGCCTAGTGGGCCAAAGATATTATGAAAACGAGCAACTCTAACAGGTATATCATAGTTTCTATTATACGCTAAATATAATCTTTCACTAAAAAGTTTTTCCCATCCGTACTCTGAATCTGGATCAGCTGGGTATGCAGAAGATTCTTCACAGTTAGGATTTTCTGGATCTAACTGATTATGCTCCGGATACATACAAGCGCTGCTACTGTAGAATATTTTTGTCTTATTAAGACCTTTATACTCATTATATTGTTTTACAGCATTCAAAATATTAAGATTAATAGTAGCAGAGTTATGCATAATATCTGCGTCATTATCCCCCGTAAAAATAAACCCCGCACCACCCATATCTGCCGCTAACTGATAAATTTCATCGAATGGTTCCTTATACTGTTCCGGAACTCCTTTATAAAAATTACCCATTTTACCGTCAAATCGAATAACTTTATTACAGTTATTCGCGCTTCGTAAATCGCCTACATTACCATATATAAATTCATCCGCGTTTGTTTTACTAAATTCCGGATACTTTAAGTCAACGCCCCTTACCCAGTATCCTTCGTCCTTCAGTCGATTAACTAAGTGGTTTCCAATAAAACCACCAGCTCCTAAAACTAATGCTGTTTTTTGTGTACTCATTATTGCCAATATTGATATATTCCTTCTGTTAGTTCGTATTCTATATTTTTAACTCGTCTTTTAGGCTGATCGATTGCCCAAATAAACAAGCTCTCTATAAGTTCTTCGAGATCTGTCTCATCTTTAAAATTTAGCATATCTTTTGCTTTTGTATGATCACAATAAGCATGCTTTACTTCATGTCTAGGTTCACCGTGTTCAATAGAAGTTATGTATCCGTGCTTTTTACCGATACGTTGTACTGTTTTTGCAACTTCATTTAAGGTGAAATATTTATCCGCACCAATGTTAAAAAGCTCGCCATCAAATTCATCTGTTAAAAGAAGTTCAAACGGGTCTGTATAATACTTGATATCTGAAAACGCTCGTGTTTGCTCACCATCACCATAAACTAAAATAGGCTCATCGTTAAGTGTTTTGCGAATAAAAATACCTATAACATTTCTATATCTATCCCAAATATTTTGATATATTCCGAGAACGTTATGCGGTCGTATTATGTTATAACGTAAACCAAACTGTGTATGCGCTGTTATAATATCCATTTCTACAGCATATTTTGCCACACCGTAGGGATCAATTGGTACTTGCCTGAGATTTTCTGTAAAGGGTGGAGCTTGTTTACCGTAAACAGCCATAGACGAGGTAAAGACTAATTTACTTTTATATCTAATGCACTCATTAATTATATTAACAGAAGCTAAAACATTATTTGTATAATTAAAGTTTCTTATAAATGGAGATAAACCTTCTGCTGCATATGCAGCGAAATGATATACAACGTCAGGAGTATATTTTGCAAATATATTCTTTATTTCTTGTATGTCTTTTTCTAAATTTAATTTATAAAATTTAAAATTGTCATCTTTTGGAAGAAAATCTTTATAACCTCCAAAAAAATTATCTATACCAATAACCTTATGACCCTTACTAAGTAGGTGTCTTGATACATGGCTTCCTAATAGCCCAGCTACTCCGGTAATGACAATATGCATATGAATAGTTATTTATATGTTATCTTTTATCACGGTGAGTATGTGATTAGCTCGAGCTTCAGTAGTGCCTATGTTATATAACCACTCTCTCTGTCGGTTAAGATAGAACATATATTCATCAGTAGGTTTGTTATTAACTACTAATCGATTAATTATTTCGGTTAATTCTTCTTTTGAAGAATATGATAAACAAGGTATGCATTGAGGTGAGCATGCAGCCGGCTTTAGATTATAATCTCTAAACAGCAAAACCGATCCTGCGGCTATTATTTCATAATGTCTTAAACAATCCCACCCGCCTTTTCTACATGTTAGCCCAAACCACGATTTATGTAAATCATTATAATATTCATTTTCATCTGTAAAGGAATGGTGTGCAAAGGTATTATCACCAAAATTTCTTACCGGGGAAAATGCTGCGTAGTCAGGCGCGGTTTTTTGATAAACTTGTTCTTTTTTAGTTAAATCAATATCCATTATTCTATGTTTTGGTATACCAAACCCAGTAGTATAAACGTTTTTAAGACCAACTTCAACTAACTCCCGCTTAAAAGATCTTTGAAACTGTGTACCAATAACCTCTATCTCTCTATCCCCCTCCTTTATTTTTATCTTTCTTTGCGCATCGCCATCTAAATCATGACCATCAAGCACCCAATAGTTTCCATTCTTAGCTAAATCTTTGTATTTAGCTTCTGGCATTTCTCCACGCATGTGACCATCACCATATATCACTGCATCAAATTGATCAAGCTTTCTTTCTTCTTCTGTTAAATCTTCTATCGGCTCAGTTAATAAACTAAATCCTCTCCCATGTAACTCATCTTTAGGAGATTCAGAAAAATCATGATACATTATTTTTTTACGAGGGTAATCGATACAATTTTTACCCATAACAGATCTCAATCCATGAAGTATACTAACTTCTAGTAAATCATTTTGTGAATCTGGGTCTTTTGTCGTTATAAACAATATTCTCATAAAATCTTATGCGTATTTTTCAATAATTTCTCTACCACCCATTAAATAACTACTGCTCCATCTATTCTCTATACTTTCTGCACTAACATCAAGAGTGGAATCTTTCCAAGTTTTCCATGTACTACTAATATCTGGTCGAGCCGGTCCTAAAAATAAATCCCAGTGATAATATTTTTCTTCAGGTATGCGTTTAATAATCGTATTATTGGAATCATCATGTATATATTTTTTTAACCAATGCGGTGTGGATTGATGCCCTCCTGGTATATTGAGTGGTGATTTCCAAGTTCGATCATACGTTCCTTCATGAGATTCATAGATACACAAATCAGCTATTTTAAATCTCCACACCCAGTCTCTATCTTCCCACCCACCGTTGATAAAACGCTCATCTTGCCATCCGATCTTTCTCACTAATTCTTTTGAATGAGCACTAAATCCGATGCCACTGACCGCGGTCCACGCATGCCCACTTTCTAAAAGACCTAACATTTTTTCAACTTCCTCTGGCTTAGGAAAAGCTCTATCATTTATAAAAAAGACATACTCTGTTGGAGATGTAACTATACAGTGATTAAGCATTTGTGAATATGATGGATAGATAGCAGGGTGTCTATCTATTCTATTATTCCAAAAAACTTTATATTTTTCAGTTAACGGCTTGAGCATTTCAATTTGGTTGTCAACAACTTCTCTACTACAACCGCAATGTAAACATATTGTAAATTCTTCTATTTTCATTTTTTAGTTAATTTTACTACTATTAGACCGTCGTTATTAATATCGATAGGGTCAATAGAAGTAAATATATATCTAACTGTTATATTTTTAACACATTCTTTAAAGAATTTAATACATTCCGTATACGTGCAGTCTTGTGTATTACGACCGTGTGTAGATATAAATACGTATTCTATTTTATGAAGTAGTTTCTCGTTAGCTAATTCTTCTAATATTGAAGCTTCGGACCCTTGTATATCCATATGTAATATATCAACATGCTTTATATTATTTTCAACAAAGATATCCTTTAAATTAATTTTTGTAGTGGTAAGACCTCTGTCTTCTCCCCATGAAGGTTCTGCAGATTCACCTAGATGTTTTCGAGTTCCGCAATATCCACTATATACAATTGAACCTGGAAGAGACCCGCGAATATAATCAGCCTGTGAATCTCGGATTTCTACACATATATTTGTACTTGAAGGAAGTTCTTGGTTAAAATAAGTAGAATATTCTCCCTTTGCTGCCCCTAATTCTAGCATAACCGGTGGGTCATATATTTCTTGTGTTACACGACGGAGGCAGTGAACTCCCCGCGGCGGATCATATACTTTGTGTGCTATATCGTGAATCAGCTGTTTAATTTTAATACCTGTTATAATACGTTTAAATAGCTCAAACTGCAATGGCTCGCCTACTAATGTTTTCATCCAATCCCAAGTGTTTGGTAGACAAAAATCTGGCTCTTTTGTTGGATCGTATTCTTTCATAAGATTTATATTGTGTACTTTTGCGTATATTCATCGAAACGCCATGGTTGACCACCTGCAAAGTGTCTAAATATGGTTTTTTCTAAAGTGGTTTTATTAATATTGTATTTAGCAATGTTGAGAGTCCCAGTCTCGTCATGTAGCTGTGTTACATTCCATTCTGTAGGTAACACGTTTACATTTTCTTTAAGCTCGTCAAGAGAAAAGATTGTATGCTCTGTGGGATACGAGTGAAATCCTAAGTTATCTAAGCCATAGAATGACTCCCAGCTATGGGGCTTAATACCGGCACAAGTATAATACATCTGTTGATCAGCAATATGCCATTTACCTTTTTCATTATTATGTTCGTTAAAAAACTCGTATTGACTTACCTTGAGCCATCTTTCCCTATCAATAATAGCGTTAATGAGTTTACGTGAAAAATCATTAATTTTTAATGCAAAGAAACCAAAACAGTGTGTGTTTCCTGAATCGATTGCATATGAAAATCCTTTATCTGGCTCAAAGTGCTGATCCATCTCTTTAATGAAGACATCAGCGTCGAAATTATATAAAATATCACCGTCGTTTAATTTTTTTTCATCTAGAAGTCTTTTAAACAATAACCATCGATTAAAGTGCATGTTTTCTCGTACATCAAATTCCGGGTGTAGTATTTGTATTTTAAAATTGTCGTTATTAAGTTCTACAAATTTCATGCCATGCATTTCTGCATATTTTGCAAACCGCGGACGAATAAATTGCTCATATAATGCTTGTCTATGATCACTATATAATGCAAATGTTGTTAAAAATTTTTTCATAATAATCTAGCTTTTAGCGGATAGTCAGTACAAATGCCCTTACATAATGATTTAATATCTGGATTTAAATTATCAATACTCTTAATTACGGTTACACCTCCCTGTACATATACATTAGGGTAACACCAAATAACGCCTTTACTAGTAATAGTAAGCTTATCTTCCTCATGCCAAAACCAATGGAGATTAGTTTTGCTTAACCATTCAACTGCTTCTAAATTTTTTGCGTGAATCCAAAGACCGGGGGTTTTTAGAAAGGACTTACTAATCATTACATCTGGGCTATCATGGCCAAGATATAGTCTATTTTGTTTTAACCACAGGTCGATTTCACAATCTATATCATGCGATAGAGCTTTTTCAATTTGTTCAGGATAATTTTCATATTCATTTTTGCCTTCTAAATTACCTCTATGTGATATTATTTTCACTTGTTAAGGAAATTATTTAAATCTTCAGGGGTACCCAGCCCATACATCTTATCAATATGATAGATTTTTATTTTTTTATGATCACTTATTGCTTCATTAAAAACAGGGCAAACATAAAATTCATCATTAAATCTAATATTTTTTTCTATCATTCTTTCTGCATATTTTACGTAATCTGAGCCCCTTTTCCAGTAATATACACCGACTGTTGCAATGTCGGAGATGGGTTTTTTTTCTGCTACTTCTGTTACGAAATCATATTTATCTACTTTAGCAAAAGACCATTTTGGATGTGTTGCTGTAAAGGTTACAATACCAGCATCAGCATCTTGCTCTTTCATTTTATACATAAAATCATTTACATTCCATTCTAAAAACTGATCAGAATTAGCAATAATTAAAGGATTATTGTTATTAATTAAATCTTTTGCTAAGAGAGTAGTACATGCCGCACCTTCGGTAATACCATTAACTTCTAGAATATCACATTTTTTAGTAATTAATGGTAAAAGAGAATCTAAATTATATTTTTCTCTATGCGACCTCTGTACTAAAAAAATATGATTACTTTCGTAATTTAAATTGTCTACAACTACCTGTATCATCGGCTTACCCTTTACTTCAATTAAGGGCTTTGGAAATGAGTAACCTGCTTTTTCAAATCTACTACCTGCACCGGCCATGGGTATCAAGACGTTTAGCCTTTCATCTGACCACTTACTAGTAAGTTCGTTATTTGAAGATAGGTATTTCATAATCTTATTATAGCTTAAATCGCTCCGATTGTCAACTCTTAAAACATTTGCGCCGCTTGTATGAGCCGCTAATAAGCCTTTTGGAGAATCCTCAACTATTAAAGTTTCATTCGGGGTAACTCCGAAAGCCGTCATAGCTTTCCAATATATTGCTGGATATGGTTTAGGTTTTAAAACGTCTTCATTTGAAAGGATCAAATCAAAATAATTAGCAATATCTAGTTTAGATAATATGGTGTAAATTGTATTTCTAATTGAATTAGAACAACATGCTATCTTTATATCTTCTTTTTTAATTTTTTTAAGTATGGAAATTAATTCATTGTCTTTTTTAATTTTGCAAATTTTTTCATTGGTAAATTTTTGTTTATCATTCCATACTATATCATGCTTATCATAGGGTAGAGATTTTTCAATAGAAAGCTTTTTTAATTTTAATCGAGTACTTAGCCCGTCATAAGTAGATAGATGTTCATTTAAATTAATAGTATATTTTTCATCAATTTTTTCTAAAGCATCATTTAGTGCCTTATAGTGTATATTTTTTGCATCAATTAAAACACCATCTAAATCAAAAACTAATAATTTTTTCATGCTAACGTGGAACCGTCTCTTCTCTGTAAACAGAAACTATCACGATCTAAAAATACTACAGAGATACCATTATTATAAACATGTTCACCTAATAATTTTTCCGGACCGATTTCTTTTACCTTTTCTGTATGTTTATAACACGGAAAGACACTAGAATATATATCCATATTATGGCTGTTACCATACGCATACCAATCATTTATACCTCCACGGCCTCCAGGTCTTTCAATAAGGTGTATGTTGTTATCTATTACATAATCTATAGAAGTATTAAACAACAAGTCATATCTGCCTCGAACTACAATATCATATTTAAAATCATTTGCTTCTTCGTATTGTTTTTTTAATTCATTACTTTCGTATATTGAATTAAACATACTTTTTGCATTTTCCGGGTAGTTAGGGGGTTCAAATTTAAAACTTTTAGGTTTAAATAGGTCTATTAATTCATTTAAATTTATGTCCCCAAAATTACCGTAAATAGGAGTATGCGGATCAGTAAAATTTACATAGTCTGAATTATCATACCTATAGTATGTATGGCAAAAGACGTCTATGTTAGGATCATTCAATAAAAATTTTTTCATTGAGTCTTTAACTAAATTAAAGGATCTTATTTGACCGGAAAAACAAACTGCTATTTTCATAATAAATTCATATATTCTTTCTTATCTCCTTGGAAGTGTAATCCAAAGAATTGAACTAACTCATCGTTATAATTAGTACCGAAAATTTGGTTATCAATCTTGCGCAATCTCTTTATATCGCCCTTCATTTCATATTCATCCGGTATATTATTTTGTGGCATGCCAATACCTCTATCGAAAGCACCTCCGTTAATATTATACAGATTTTTACTGCCTTTATACCAATGATACATTACTGTCATATCACATATACCGCCGCCAGTTTGCGTTTCCATATGCCATTCCCATTTAGGTAAAAGAATATCAATGTTATTTGTATATATGTCAATAATAAAGTTACAAAAATCTTCTAGACCGTCTTTCGTCCATATTGAAAAATGCGCGCAAGTAACATCTTCGAATTTGTCTTGCTGCTCTGGTTTGCATGCTACACATTTTTCTGTATCTAATATTTTTTCAAAATCTAAAGGTGTTAAAAAGATTGCATCAGAATCACAATACAAAAACTTATCAATATTATTTTCCTTTACATATTCTAGTATTTTAAAAAAGCGAATAAAGCATAACCGTTCAAACATATCTGCATTATAACACATATGTTTATAGACGTTATTAAACTCCGGGCAATCTGTTCCTTTAATAATAATTAAATCCTTAAATATTTTTTTGTTGAGCTCTAAACTCTTTTCTAAATACGGTACAGTGTTAGGTTGATAATAAAATAATGGGAGATCACTTTTCATCTTGTAAATGTCTTAATACGTTTTTACTAAATCCTTCCATACTAAAATATTGTTTGTAAACTTCTTTACCCCTTTCTAGCATTTTTTCTTTTTGGTCTTTTGTATAGGATTGTAGTTTGGTTTTTAAATTAGGTATATCTTTCTCCTCTACTAATACACTAAATTCATTCCAATTTATATATTTTTTAAATGGTAACCATTCTTCATCATATACAACAACAGGAATTGAACCTAATTGCATTACTTCATACAATCTAAAACTATTCTTCCCATAACCACGTGGAGCTAAACAAAATTCTGAACGTTGAGATATGTCAATAAATTCTTTTACATTATCTTGCGGTACTTCTGCTGTCCAATAACGAGGCTTTGAAAAATAAAAATCCGGATCATTTGCGTATGTTTGATATAGCTTTACTCGCCCTTGCGCGTTATTCGAAATTGATCCTACAAATGAACATAATATATCTTTATTTCGCGGGGTTATGAGCTCTTTGTTCAAGGGCGAACAAATTAAGGGCAGCGGAATACCGTTTCTATTGCCACCTGCTTCAAAGCTTAAAGTGCCTGGTGGGAGTATTTCATTTACAGCGTCATCATGTTGCGACACAGTGAAGTATTTTTTATTTTTTGGAAGATAATTCAAATAAGGTTGTAGTAGCTCTTTATTTTTACTTGTTAAATAAACGTTTGTCCAAAAAATTGGTATTAATGTAAAGCCAGTTTTGTCAAAATCACTTTTGTTTTCTATATAAAACTTATAGAAGTACTCTTCCATATAATCACCTTTATGGTAAGGTGGATATGTTGGGTAATCTGCTGGTACTCTTAAATTTTTAAAGTCAACTTTCATTTATTCTGTCCCTGACTACATCTAAAATTTTGTATTTATCATCTTTTGTACGTGTCCAGTTACCGTGATGAATAAAAATATTTTTTGGAATTGGAAATTTATTGTCGGTATTTACCCAATGACCCTTTAACCCGCCTTTACCGTCTGGTTGACCAGCGATATGACCAAAAGTAAAGTATTCATTAGGCAACATACTCCATTTAACATGAATTTGAGGAAAGTTTTGCAAGTTACGTAATAGATGATTCGTCGTTCTCTGCTCTTCTTCAAACTTTTCCAAGTTACCTCGTACAGTATTAAAGAAGGCTCGTGTCTTTTTATTGTTTTTTACGGCAAAAAAACCTGTATTTACACCACCCGGTCCATCGTTTTGAAAGACCATATCGACTGTTTCCATACGTTTAACAATATCATCATAAAAATCTCTATAAATTACAATATCCGGGTCGATAAACATAAAGATCTCATCGTTACCGCACTCTTTTAGCTTCTCGTAAAAGCAATTTGCCTTATAGTACATAGTACCATGCCATCCTTCAGTACCAAACTCTGCAGTTTCACATAGTTGTGGCCTATGGAGTATAGTGAGCTCTATGTTTTCGTTATGTTTAAACGAATCTAGTAAGTATTCATAAAGAAACTTTTTATGTGACGGTGTAAACAGTGTATACGCTTTAATTTTCATGTCGGAATAATTGGTTTTCTAGTTCAATTTCGTTAGCTAGCGGTGTCCACCACAGCACTTCCCCTGCAGATGGTCGTTTAAGAAGGACATTTTGTACAAAATGCCACCATTTACCCATTTCCGGTATGGTACTAGCAATTTTTTCATTATGTGTTTTATATCTATCATGCCCTTCCATAGACTCAGAGCTATGTTCAGGATGAAAAATAACAGGAGGTTGTTTGTTTAGTATTTTAAAATTACTGTTTAGAACACTTTTGATAAAATATACCGTATCCCAGTAAGGTTTACCTAGATACATATCCGGAAATAGATGGTTATTGGTAAGCCACCATGATTTTTGAAAGGCAAACAGGTCAAATCCATGTACACTATATGATTGAAGCTTAAGATCTTCATTTAGACTATCTAGACTATGTAAATGTACTCTAGAAGTTGGATACGACTCAATGTCTTTTTCTATTTGCTTAAAAAAAGAAGCGTTTAATACAATATCGTTGTTTAAAAATACGATAAGTTCATTGTCTGTTTTAGCTAACTCATCAATTATTTTATTTACATAAGGATATCTACCGTCTTGCTGTAACTTTAAGGTCTCAAACCCATCAAAAGCAATATTATCTTGATCATGTATAACATTATATAAAGTAACATCAGAATTTTTATCTCGACACCTGCGCAATGACTCTAAACATAAAGCTTCTCTTTTCTCTAAGTCAGCTTCCTGCTTAAAACTATTGATACCAATTGCAATTTTCATTTAATCTTATCTATAACTTGCTGTTTGGTTAAATTAGGTATACCCTGCACAGCTGTACCATGTTTTTTTATAAACATATCATACTCCTTACCTAATTTTTTATCTCTTTCACCTCCCGCGTTAATTCTAGACTCTGTCTCTGGGTGATTCATAATCAAATTATCAGAATCTTTTACATCAGGAAACCACCAAAAGCTTGGAATATAGTCTGCTTGTGCTATTCTATGTACATTTTCAACATCAAAAATATATCTAAACTTATTATCATATAAACCGGTATCTTCAATACACTTTTTTGTTTTAAATGTAAATTCATTACACATATGTGGGTAAAGATTAACAGTAACGTCTTTTGAATATTGTAATTCAAGTTTAGGTGTTCTATTTCCCGGCTCTCCTGACTCCCACGATGTACTTACAAAGCAAAAATAACCAAACTTACTGAGTTCAGCTGCTTCAATGTATTTATCAAAGATATTTGGATCCTTAATTACCATATCATCCTCTAATGTGATATAATAATCCATGTCTCTTTCCATTAAGAACCTCAAACAATCATTTCTACAAACAGAAGGGTAATAATTTTTACTATGCTGGATCCAATGAGCATCTTTATACTTGTTTTTATATTCTTTACCTCCATTAACAACAACTAGTTCATCTATACGATCCAAAGGTAATGAATCATAGAGATCTTTAAAATAATGTTCAGCATTATACGTTGTAACTCCTACACCGATCTTCATAGCGATTTAAAATAACTAATAACCTTATCAATATCATCGTATTCCTGATAAGGATTTGTCACATCAATTTTATACTTACTTTTAAATCTTTCTACTCCTTTCCGAAAATTTTCCATCCAATTACCAGTGCGAATTTTTGACTTATCATGATTATAATCCTGGTCTTCAATATAATCATTACTATTTTCTAAATCAATAAACCATCTAAACGGTGGGTGGTAGTTTTTCGTTATTGCATGCATAGTATGATCAACATGTTCCATCGCGTTAATATACTTTTCATCAAATAACCCAATATCTTCTAATACTGATCTGTGGTAATAGGAGCATGCTCCATATATGTTAAAATATAGCGATACTTTAGTACCTTTAATATCAATAATTTTACGAGGATTAGGTTTATTGTTTATTTTATTATCTTGACCGTGTAAGCAATAATTAAAATGTTTAACTTTTGTCTTTTTACTTGCATCTATATATGCCTGAAATGCATTTTTTTTAAAGACAACATCATCCTCTACTAAAAAAATATGTTCACATCCTTCCTCAAGTAAATGCTTAAATGCTCGATTTTTTGCGCGACCTACACCCTCTTTACCTGTTGTCTGTATAATAGGTGCTCGAGCATCAAAAAGAGGTCCCTTTCCATCGTTAATAACAACCACACGATCATACCACTCCTCTCTAATAGACTCTCTACACTTTTTGAAAAAGTCAGGTCTATCACATGTGATAATTCCTATACCAACGGTCCCACTCATACAAATTTATCTTTACGGAAATAGGAATCATTTACCCAAATTTCATCATCTTCAATTTTCTTCTTAAAAGTAAATCCTTGCTGCTTTAATATTTTGCGAATCTCTTCTTGTTCTTTTTGTCTAGACTTCATACCATGCATTTCGATACAAATGAGGTATATAGGTATAGACCAATCCATAGTGTTAATAACATCTAACTCACTTCCTTCAACATCAATAAAAAATAAATCAATATATTCCAGTTTTGATTCTTGTAAAATATCACTTATAGGCCGGCCTGGAACCGTATACTGGTCATTAGGTTTCCAGAGAATATCATCATGTAGTGTGTTTATTTCCATGTTTTCTAGGGTACCAGAACATGGACCAGCTCCACAAAACGTAACTACTGGATCGGTTGATATCGCAGCTCTAAAATTTTGTGTGTTCGGCCTGTTAAGATTCATAGCTATAAAAGCTTCTGATGCTTCAATAAGCACACCTTTAAATCCGAAAGTATCTTCTATACCTTTAGTGTTTGAATATGTAATGCCATTGTAACCACCTAATTCAACAAAAGTACCGTCTCGTACTTCACTAATTTTAGGCATAAAATTTTTTATTATATCTATCTCTTGACCTTGTTGACTGTGTTGGGTAATTTTAAATCCCTTAACGTCATAAACCTTACTATGCTTAATATCATGTCTTGCTGTTAATGCTGCTTGAACCCAAGCGTTCATTCGCATTGCAGACTCTACTGTCATCTGGTTCATATTCCAAATTTACGTAATAGTTCCTTTTCCTTTTCTTCTTGATCAAGGGCAGCTTTTTGCTGTTGAACCAATCTTTCAAGCTCATTAACATCGTTAAAAATAGAGACATCTTCACCGTACATTTCCCCCTCAGATGTAACATATTCACTAATTAAATCGATTCTTTGCTGACCGTCATGTGGTAGTTCAATAATACAAGGTGAATCTCCCTTTGGGAAAAATATATCCGCCTCTGGGTTTTCTGTATATTGCCGATACAAAGAATAGAAAATATTATCAACCTCTTTAATAAAGTCAACGTCTGTATCTCTAACCCCATCGTCTTCTACACTTTGTTTTTCATCAAATCTACAAAGAAAAATTATATCTAAGAATCTCAATGACTCTCTCATTAGAGATATTTGTGATGTTACAAAATCTTTATCAAATCCTTCTTTACCCTTTTCATGGCACCATAGCGTATAAGCAATATTATCTAATGAGCATCTATCATAAACAACCTTTGCTTCCTTATCACGTTCTTGTACTTGTTCAATAAAAAAATTTAAGATTTTTTTCTGTGTGTCGGTAGTAGTTTCAGAAGAATGTGATAGATCTTCTTTAATTAGTAAATCTCTATAAGTTTCTTCCGGGGTAATATAATTATCCCATGTATAAAGAAAGCTCTTTACTAAAGTTGTTTTACCACTATTACCTGTACCAGAAAACGCAATTCTCATACTATATATATTACATTATACTTTTAATGCCATATCCCATATCAGTAAGTGAAGTCTCGGGGAAAAATTAACATTCATAGCTTTAGCATATTCCGCAACAGCGGGTGCTTTTTCAACATGCTCGTTTCGACTCCCACAACAGGGCATAAACCATATTCTATTTTTTGGTACGCGTACGGTTTCATCATCAACATATTTACGCCAAATTTCATCAATGTCTTTATCAGACGAAATCACGAATTTAAACCCGGAACCGGCTTCTCTATGCCATTTTAAAACTTCAGGTTTATAAGAACGTTTTTCTGGATCACCATTTGAAGTGAGTTTAGGTGATGTAGTAAAAGATGCGTGAAACTTCTCAACCCAATCTTCATGAGGCTTAATTGTAGCATTAGTTTCAAAATCAATTATCGGATGAAAATCATATTTATAAACAAACGCCTTAATAAATTTAAGCAATTGCTTTTGTTGAACCATCGGTTCACCACCTGTAAGCTTGAAAATTGCACCGTCACGTAATTTATCTACTAGCTTATGCTCCTCAAAATACTCAAAAATTTCGTTAAACGTCATTTTATTTTTAACTGACCACGAAATATAAGAATCGCAACCATGCGGTGAATCTTCAGAAGCAAATCCTTTACATGTTAAATTACACATAGATAGCCTAAAAAACACAGAAGGCATACCAACATATTCTCCTTCACCTTCAAGTGTATAAAATGCTTTATCGTCCGATACTAGTAAAGTTTCCTTAGTACAATCAATCATCTTTTAAATTATATGAGTTGCGAACAGTTTTTCAACTAAATAATAGTACATATGAGTGTAAAAACCGCGCGATTACGTCGGGCAAGTACAGAACTTGCGGAAGCATTTAACAAGAACTATATATTTGATTTTAAAATCAAAAGACCGTTCTATCTAAATCCAAAGCATAAAGAATTTTATAATTGTGTAAAAAACTCTAAGACAAAAATAGGGTTTGTTGACGGCCCAGCTGGAAGTATGAAAACATACATTGCAGTATATGCTGGTTTAGAACTTTTAAGAGAGGAGGTATTTACAAAGCTTGTTTATATTAGATCAATTGTAGAATCAGCTGAAAAAAGTTTAGGAGCTCTACCCGGGGAAATTGATGATAAATTTTCCCCTTATGCAATACCTCTCGACGAAAAAGTAGCTGAAATAGCCGGCGCAGGAGTTTGTAGTATGTTAAAACAAAAGGGATTAATTGAAGCAATACCAGTTAATTTTGTTAGAGGTCTTACTTTTAACAAAACTTTAGTTATTGTCGATGAAGCACAAAATCTATCTCGTAAAGAATTAACTACTATACTTACAAGATTTGGAAGACATTCCAAATATATTGTTATTGGTGATTGCAATCAAGCTGATGTTAATAAATCGGGGTATAAGGAGATATTTAACATGTTTAATACACATCAAAGTACCGAAAATGATATATTTTCTTTTAAATTTGGTACTGCTGAAATATCTAGAAGTAAGATACTAAAATATATTTGTTCTGTATTAGGAACTTAGTCACCCCAGCTAGTACCGGCAAACCAATTACCTTTTCCTCTTGTAACCTGGTTACCAACTTGAGCTGCTCTCGGGTTATGATCCTGTGGAGCTGGATCTGGTTCTGGCTTTGGCTCCTCTTGTTTTAGTTCAGGTGTAGATTCTTCTTTTGCTTCCGTTACAATTGATTCATTATCCTTAATTGTTGATCTGTTATATGAAGCAAAATTATCATCATGTTCGTATACAGTAACACTTTCAACCCAAACACGACCATTAGTAGCTTCATCAACAAAACTATCTGCTGTTTTAAAACACCACTCAGCAAATCGCTCAATGCCCACACCTCCAGTCATAATTCTAAGTTGTGCTAATCCTCTAACATTAAGCTCTTTGAGTAATTCAATTTCCGGATCATCACTAGCAACAACTAAAGTATGATCAAATTGAGTTTTATATATATGCTTAAGATCTTTAAGACCGCCAAAATCAAATACCCAGTTATTATTATCTAGTTCATTGCATGCAAATGTAACTTCTGCCTTTAGTTGATAGCCGTGAATATATCTACAATGTGATTCTGCCCTTGGCTGACGAAATGCTGTTGAACCGAGCTCAATTAATTTTGATGACGTATGACTCATGTATATATTTTATAGATAATTATGAAAAAATCAACTAAGCTGCAGATGTTTAAAAGGGTCTCCCTCGTCCAGTCTCGGATAATTAATTAGTTGGAAAGCAAAGTCAACTGTCTTAGCAGATCTTTTTGAGAATAACTACTTAATTGTATTTTGGGATCGACCAAGATATCGTTATACTGTGGTTCTGTTGCCGTGGGTCGATCTGATCCACGTCCGCGACGACGTTTACCATTCCACACAGTTTGATACTCACTATTTTGCGCACCTTTTACTTCCCACTTTTCTTCCTTACCATCAGTAGGACTGAGAATAAAAAATCCTTCCATAGGTACCATGACACCGTTTCGATCATCAAAAACTTCACCGGAAAATGATACTTCGGCGTCGTTATTAGCTAATCTTCTTTCACGACCTAATTTTATTTTATTGAAACGTCGACGACCACGGGCCGAGTCTAAATAGTTCCTTAATGCCATTTTCGGGTTAACAGCTGCTATCTTATTATATGTAGTACCAGCTGCTGAACCTACTGCTCTCACGGCTTTAGCTGTATTAGGCATTAATGCCTTACCAACTTGCCCAGCTCCTTGTACACTAACCTGCGCAGCTTTTTTCATCATATCAAGCATAGTTGTTATACCCTCTTCGAGCAATTTTTTTTGTGACATTTTTGCCATATACAATATTTAGTCTTGAAAATAAAATATTGTAGTTATAATAATATTATATAAATGAGTAAAAGTAAAAAAGATTCTAATTACGAGTGGCTAGGAGAGGATGATGAACTTACTGGCGAAAAAGATGTT
>TARA_R100000805_G_scaffold18947_1_pt1 | contig 16949 bp, 13 predicted proteins | sample TARA_R100000805 | Tara Oceans TARA_R100000805 (sample SAMEA2622832) | marine metagenome | biome: marine biome (ENVO:00000447); feature: surface water layer (ENVO:00002042); material: "saline water (ENVO:00002010), including plankton (ENVO:xxxxxxxx)" | depth 5 m
CTCCCGATTTTCTCAAGCATCTGAGGTGTATATATACGGCGATCCTGCTGGGGACTTTAGAGCGCAGACCGATGAATCAACTCCCTTTCACATTCTGCGTGGTGCTGGCTTGAGGGCATTCCCAGCCCCTTCGAACTCTGTAGATCTTCGATTGGAAGCTGTCTCTTCCCAGCTAACAAAGATGGTCGAGGGCAAGCCAGCATTTTTAATTGATCGAAGGTGTCAACAACTTATTAAAGGTTTTGAGGGCGGCTATCAGTATAAACGTATGGAAGTATCTGGTGAACGTTATGCTGATAAGCCTGATAAAAATATGTACTCTCATATCCATGATGCATTACAATATATGATGTTAGGTGCTGGTGAAGGTAGGGCTTTACTTAATAACCAAAAGCCATCTAAACCTATAGTAGCTAATAGAAACTTTGATGTATTTAATAAAAAGCAATCAAGAAATAGAAGACAGGGACTTTGGGCTAGATTATAATTGTGCGTTGCAAATATTAAATAAAAATGTTTTTGCATAAACAAAGGAGTTTATCATGTGCTTTAGAAGTAAAAGACAACCAGAAATAACTGAAAGTCAAAAAAGACAGCAAGAAGCTGCTGAAGCTGCTAAAGCAGCAGCTGCTGCTGAAAAAGAAAGATTAAGACAAGAGCAGCTTGAAGCTGAAAGACAAAAGCAACTTAGTGCAGCTGCTAAACAAAAAGGTCAAGCTATGCGCCAATCTGAATTAGGTCAGTTAGTTGGTGGTGGAGCTTCATTGACAGGTACTGGTCTTAGATCTGCTCAGTCTACTATTGGAACAGGCACTGGCTCAAGAAGAAGTTTAATAACATCTTCTGGGAGTGGTGCTGGATATTACACTAGGTTTTCATAATGATAGAAGACCCTATAGCAAAAGAGTATCTTAAGAGATACGAAAAAGCAAAAGCAAAGCGTACAAACTTTGTTGACGTTTTCGAAGAATGTTATGAGTATGCTCTTCCTCAACGTGAGTCATTTTACTATGAGGTATCTGGTCAAAGACGCGATGATAAGATTTTTGATGAGACTGCTGTAGTTGGTGTTCAAGAGTTTGCTTCTAGATTACAATCAGGTCTTGTTCCTAATTTTGCTAGATGGGCTGATTTTACAGCTGGGTCAGAAGTTCCAAAAGCACAACGCGATGGTATTAACAATGATCTTGAAGAAGTAACTGAATACGTCTTTGAGATAATACAAAACTCAAACTTTGCTCAAGAAGTGCATGAGTCATTTATGGACTTAGCAGTTGGTACTGGTATCTTAGTATGTGAAGAAGGAGATGCTATAAATCCTATACGTTTCTCTGCTATTCCTTTACCACATGTTATATTAGATACTGGTCCTGATGATATTATTGATCATGTATTTAGAGAAAGAAAAAAGATAAGATATGATCAGCTTCCTTTATTATATCCAAAAGGAACATTTGATAATAATCTTCAAGGCTTGATTAATAATCAATCAGATCAAACAACAACTGTATTAGAAATAATTTGTAAAAATTATGATAAGAAAAATGAAGAAGCTTACTTTCATTATGCAATATGCATGACAACTAAGTCTCTTATTATGAAAAGAGAGATGAATGGTATTGGTTCAAATCCATTTATTTGTTTTCGCTGGTCTAAATGTGCTGGTGAAGTTTATGGTAGAGGCCCACTTTTTAATGCGCTAAGCGCAATCAAAACAACTAATCTTACTGTTGAATTAATACTTGAGAATGCACAGATGGCTATCTCTGGAATTTATCAAATGGAAGATGATGGTGTTGTAAACCCTGATACAATCAATCTTGTTCCAGGGACTATTATTCCTAAAGCAATGGGGTCAGCTGGATTGCAACCAATTAATGCTGCTGGTAGTTTTGATGTTGCTCAACTTGTTTTGAACGACATGCGTAATAATATTAAACGTGCTTTGTATAATGATATGCTTGGTGATCCTAATCGAACACCAGCATCTGCTACTGAAGTTGCAGAACGTATGGCTGATTTATCAAGACGTATTGGATCTGCATTTGGTAGATTGCAAGTAGAGTTAGTTCAACCTGTTCTTCAAAGAGTTATTTATATTTTAAAGAAGCAAGGTCGCATTGAAGTTCCTACTTTAAACGGTAGAGAAGTAAAAGTTAGATCTGTATCTCCACTTGCACAAGCTCAAGCTAATCAAGACATTACTTCTGTTTCTAGGTTTCTTGAAATGGCACAAGGTGCATTTGGCCCTGAGTTAATGCAGGTATTAATTAACTCTGAAGAAACAGCTGCATACTTAGCTAAGAAGTTTGGTGTTCCTGATAATTTAGTAAGAGATGCAGAAGAAAGAGAACAAATTCTTGCATTAATGCAGCAAATGCAGCAAAGTCAGCCTCAAGCACCACAACCTATGGAGTAATGCTTGAGTCAAAAAATTAATGTGGGAGTTGATGGGATACAGCGTCCACAAGAAAAAGATCGAGAGATAAGCCAAAATGTAGGTACATTGTTTGGTTCTGCAACTGGACAAGCAGTATTAAAATATCTTAGATCGATTACTATTGAAATGGTAAATGGTCCCAATGTTACAACGGAAGAATTACGTCATATGGAAGGGCAGCGTTATATTGTTGGTCTTATTGAAAATCGTATGGCACATGCACATAAGGTGAAAAACAATGGAAGAAAATCAAGTAAGTGAACAGACTGAAGAAGTTAATGAAGAGGTAGCTACTGTTGATAGTGTTACTGAAGAAACATCTGAGCGGCCTGAATGGTTGCCAGAAAAATTTAGTGACCCAGCTGATTTAGGTAAAGCTTACAAAGCTTTAGAATCAAAGCTTGGTGAGAAAGAAGATGATGTTCGTAATCGTTTAATGGAAGAGTTAAATGAGCAAGCATCTGAAGGTGTTCCAGCAACTGCTGGTGAATATGAACTGCCTGATTTTATTGATGAAGAGCAAGCACCTGAAAGTGATTTGTTAAAACAATGGGCAAATCATTGCCATGAAAACGGATATACACATGAAGAGTTTCAAAAAGGTCTTGAGATGTATATGTCTGCATTACCTTCTGAACCTGATCTTGAAATGGAAGCAAAGCAATTAGGAGATAATTCTGAAGCAAGAATACAAGCAGCTAGTTTGTTTGCTAATGATTTTTTTCCAGAAGAAGCTATGCCAGCAATTGAGCGTATGTGTGAAAGTCACGAAGGTATTATAGCTTTGGAGACTATTATGAACTCTTTGAAAGACCCAAGTGTTATTGATCAAAGTAGTATTGCTTCTAATTTTAATGAGGTTGAGCTTCAAGAAATGATGAGAGATGAGCGTTATTGGTCGCCAGCAAAACGTGATATGAATTTTGTTAAACAGGTAGATGAAGGTTTTAAGAAACTTTATGGATGAAGTAAAGATATTACAAAGTGGGTCATACTATATGACCCCTTTTTATGAACATCATATATCTGAAATATATTCTATATTGCATTCAGAAACCGAAAGAGAGTTAATAAATCTTGGTTATCCTACTATTTTTGAGGCTTTATGTGATCTTCAAAAAGATTCTGAAGTCTATGTTGTAAGAGATAAAAACTGGAATATTATGATGGCAAGTGGTGTGTTCTTTTCTGAAGAGCCGCCACAACTCTTTGCATTATTTACAAAACATATCACAACAAACTTTAAGGGATTAGCACGTGGGTCTAAGTTATTAATGTCATTCTTAGATCAGTCATATGATGATTTATCTATGCAAATAGCAGAAGAATATGTGTCAATGTTGAACTGGGCAGTATGGTTGGGCTTTCATCCTGTTGGCTTTAGTGACTGGAAAAATATTCGATATGTTGATTTTGTGCGTTGCAATCCTACAAAAAATTGTGTTTCAGATAAAACATCAAGGCCCGTAATACACTGAGAAGCCCGACAGGATACCTTCGTTGAGGATGTTAAGCGGACACCCAAGATGCAAAACGTAACTTAACTTAGGAACTGTAAAATGGCTAATACAATTGACCAAGCCTTTATTAAACAGTTTGAAACCGATGTGCATCTTGCATACCAGCGCATGGGTTCTAAACTGCGTAATACCATTCGTTCCACGAATGTGTCAGGCAATGTTGCTCGATTCCAAAAAATAGGAACTGGATCAGCAACAACTAAATCAAGAAACGGCAACGTCACGCCAATGGAACTTGCACATACTAATGTGGAAGTAACAATGTCTGACTTCTATGCTGCTGAGTACATCGACAAACTTGACGAGTTGAAAACAAACATCAACGAGCGTCAAGCTGTTGCTGAATCTGCTGCTGCTGCCTTAGGTCGTAAGACTGATGAACTTATTACAACAGCTATGGATGCTGGTGCTAACTCAACTCAGTTAGGTGCTGGTGGTTCTGCTGTAAGTAAAGCTGATCTTCTTTCTACCTTTGAAACATTTGGTACTGCTAATATTCCAGAAGACGGACAGCGTTATATTGCTATGTCCCCAGCTGGTTTTGCAGATCTGTTCAACATTACAGAGTTTGCTTCTAGCGACTTTGTTGGACCACAAAACCTACCATTTGCTGGCGGTATGACAATGAAAGAGTTCTTGGGCTTCAAGATCTTTTCAACATCAGCTGTTGCTGGTGGTAAGAACTTTACTTATCACATGAGAGCAGTAGGTATTGGTGTGAACTCAGATGTTCAAACTGAAGTAAACTATGTAGCAGAAAAAGTATCGCACCTAGCGACATCAATGATGTCAATGGGTTCAGTTGTTATTGATGACAACGGCGTTTACGAACTGCTAGATAATAACTAGGAGGGTTAGAAAATGGCTTATAGTGCAAGTGGACTAACTCGTATTGGTGGTGATTCAAATGGTAGCTTGTGGAGATACACAACTACTGATGCAATTGCTACAGTAAACACAGAAGGTTACTTTAACGATGCAGCTAACATGCTTGCTGTTCGTGATTTAGTTGTGGTGCATGATACTAATACACCAACAACAAATTTTGTAACAGTATTGTCAAATACTGGAACTGTTGTCGATGTATCTGATGGTACAGCAGTTGCAGAAACTGACGGTGACTAATAGGTTGGGGCTTCGGCCCCACCTTTCTTTTGAGGTTTTTATATGGCAGTAACAAGCACTCCTTCTAATTCTCCAATTGATGTTTGCAGTAGAGCATTAATATTAATTGGTGCAGATCCAATTACATCTTTTGATGATAATACTAATGAGGCTCTTGTAGCCTCTAATATGTATGAGGATATAGCAAGAGCGTCTTTGGTTAATTCACGGTGGAGATTTTCTACAAATCAAGTTGTAATGAATAGATTAACAGCTGCCCCAACTGGTAGGTACGATGCTGCTTATCAATTACCTAGCGGTTGGTTAATGACACATACTGTAACTCAAAATGATAATCCTATTGATTATCAAATATATGGAGATAAAGTATTCTGTGATGTTGATAGCACAGCTGTATTAGTTCTTGATTATACTTATAGAGCTGAAGAACAAGATTGGCCTTCGTATTTTACTGTAGCTGTTGAGTATGAACTAGCAACTGTATTTTCTGTAAGTTTAGCAAGAGATCAACAGTTAGCAACTCTTATGGGTCAGCAAGCTCAATTTCAAATGGCTAAAGCTAGAAACTTAGATTCACAACAGCAAACAACTAGAAAGTTTGCTACAAACAGGTTTATTACTAATAGGCTAACATAATGAGAAAAGTAAGAGTTCCGCTTACAAATTTTCAATTTGGAGAGGTAAGCCCATCCTTAACATCAAGAACAGATTCACCGCTTTATAACCAATCTGCTCAACGTGTTGAAAACTTTTTTCTAAGATCTGAAGGTGGTATTTTAAAACGATCTGGTCTTGAAGCTATTTATCAATATGACACTACTATTAATACATCTAAAACTCAGCAATGTAGATTAGCACCATTTATATTTTCGGATGATGAACAATATATTATTTCTATCGAAGAAGCTAAATTAAGAGTTTTTCAAATTAGCCCATCAACTGGCAATGTTTCTTTAATACAAACAATTACTCAAAACATAGCAAGTGCTGCTCTACCTTTTGATGATGACTTTTTACACGAATATACATTTGCCCAAGCTGGTGATGTTATGTTTATTTGCCATCAATTGTTTATTGCTCAAATGGTTGTTCGAACAAGTCTTACTAACTTTCAGGTTGAAAGTTTTGCTTTTGATCAAAAGTCTGACAACAAAGAAGTTTATCAACCTTACTATCCTTTTCAAACAGCTGGTATGACTTTAGATCCTTCAGCATCTAGCGGTAATGATATTACACTTACTACAAGTTCTGCGTATTGGGACACAGGAACTGTTCAGGTAGAGAATGTTGCTGATGGCTCTATGGTTGTTAATAATTGGTATATTGTTAAAACATTAGGCACATCTGACTTTACTACAGTAGGCGCACATTCAAATGCAGTAGGCCAAGTATTTCAAGCTACTGGGGTTGGTGACGCAACTAAAACTGGAACTGTTGATAATGTTACGCAACCAAAACATATTGGAATTACTGTAAGATATAATGGTAATGAAATAGAGATTGATGATGTTCAAAGCTCTACCGTTGCAACTGGTGATGTTCTTGATGCTCTTACTGTAAGATTAACTGCAAATTCTTTAAGAACAAATAATGGGTCTACTGCTGTTGAAGTTACGCTTGTTAATCATGGTTTATCAGTTGGTGACTCAATTACTTTTGCAGATGCTGATACTATTGGTGGTATAAGTAACTCTAATATAAATGGTGCTAGAACTGTTGCTACTGTTATTAGCGATGATGCTTTTACATTTACTGCTGGCGGTGCTGCAAATGATTCTGTTTTAGGTGGGGGAACACCTACAATTACTACTCATGCACCAACAACAACTTGGGATGAACAGTCATATTCTTCTCTTCGAGGCTTCCCTGCTGCTGTTACATTTCATGAGAACAGATTAGTATTTGCTGGTACATTAGCTCAACCTGACTCAATATGGTTTAGTAAATCTGGTAAGTTTTTTAACTTTGATGTTGGTGATTCAGAAGATAATAATTCTATTCAAATATCAGCATCTGTTGGTGAAGTTCAGCAAATACGTCATATTGTTTCTAATAGAGACCTTCAAGTTTTTGCAGCTTCTGCTGAAATGTATATTCCAGCATTTCAAAATCAACCATTAACACCTCTTAACGCTCAGCTTAAAAAACAAACACCATTTGGTTCTGGATTTATAAGGCCTCAACTTATTGATGGTGCTACTCTTTTTGTTCAAAAGGGTGGGCAGATTGCTAGAGAATATATTTTTGCTGATGGCGAGAATGCTTATATAGCAAATCCAATATCAACAACGGCATCCCATTTAATTAAAACACCAATAGAAATGAATACTTTGTATGGAGCTTTATCAAGATCTGAGAGTTATGTTTTTGTTTTAAACAATGATGGTACTCTTGCTGTGTTTAATTCTAATCGAGCTGAGCAACGCGCTGGTTGGGTTGAGTTTACTACTGATGGTGTTTTTCATTCTACTGTTACTATTGATGATCGTGTTTTTGCAAATGTAGAATATGATCTTGGTGATGGTTCAAAAAAAATTGTTCTTTGTGAATTTAACAAAAACTTTAATCTTGATATGGCAAAAACTTATACTGGAACGGCTGGTGTATTTGATGTCTCTGCTGATTTTAATGATGGTGCTGTTCTTCAGGTAATAAATGGTAATAATTTTATTGGGCAGTTTACTGTTGCATCTGGAAATATTGATGCCTCTGGTGTTGATAAAACATTAACATCTGTTGAAATTGGTAAAAAATTTAATGTTGAATTAAAAACAAATCCTCTTGATGCTGGGGTTGGCAATGGTCCGTTAACTAGTTTACCTAGAGCTGTTGGTGCTGCTTTTCTTGATTTAAAAGATACTTTATCTGTAAAAGTAAATGATACTGATTTAATAATTAGAAATGTTACTGATGATTTATCTCAACAACTTCAACCAGTAACAGGTAAGAAAGAGTTTAGATTGTTAGGTTATAGTCGAGATCCTCAAGTAACAATAACGCAAGATGCGCCCCTTGATTTACAAGTTAACGGTTTGGTAGCGGAGTTAATATTTTAATGGCACTTCCACTTATATTTGGAGCAATAGGCGCACTTGGTACTTTAGCAGCTTCTAGAGCGCAAGCTCAACAAGAAGAGAATCAAGCTAAACAAATGGAAATAGAAACTATTGTTGCTCAAGCTCAAGCTATTCAAGATCAAAATATTTTGCAAAGAAACTATGAGGCTTCAGTAAATGTAAATGAGGCTATGTTTGCTTTTCAAGAAGGTGAAAAATACACAAATGTAAAAGCTTTTAAAGATGCACAAGAAAAAGCTTTTGGTTCTAACATTGCAGTTATGCAAACCCAAGAGTTTCTTGAAAAAGAAAGCAGAACTGTTGCATCATTAGTTCAATATGAAAAAGCTGCAAACACAAGACGTGCTGGTTTGTTTGCTGCTATAGGTAAAATGGGCAGTGCATATATGAGATTTAAAGGGGTTTAGTAATGAGTTTTATTAAACAAAAACAAAATGTTACTTTATCTCCAATAGGAGTTAGATCTTTTGATACTGGCGCACAAGATGTTTGGAATACAGTAAGTGCAGTTGCTGATGAGTTTCAACAAATAGCATTACAAGATGCTATTGCTAAAGGTAGAGAAGAAGCTGAGAATGCAGCTTATGCTGTAAATGCTTCATCATTTAAAACATTTGATACTGATGGGAATCCTATAGCTTTAAAGGTTCCAGAGGAATATGGTCGCATTCGAAGAGATGTTTATCTTAATATTGTAAATCAAAGATATGATCAAATAGTTGCTCAAAACATTAGGCAAAAATCTAGAGAGTTTGCTTTTAAATATCCTGACCCAACTGCTTATAATAATATGATGGAGGGGTTTGTTAACTCAACTTATGGAGCAGCCGAGGGTAGATTTAAAGAAACTGTATTTAGAGTATCTTCTGAAGAAGTAGCTGAAAGAAAACTTACATTACAAATTGCTCAAGAAAAAGCTAGAGTTGAGCAGGTAAAATTAGATGCTCAATTAAATTATATAAATGAAGTTGAAGAGCTTACTGCAAATCTAAGATCTGGTATTTATTATGGCCCAGATGGTAATGATAAATATGCAGAAGATCTTCAAAAGGTTGTTGATGCTGAAAGCAGAGCTCTTCAAGTTACAAACGATCATACTCAACACAGAAAAAATAGAGATCGAAGATTAAAAGTATCAGCTTCTTATGCTGTTTCTAATCTTTCTAATGAAACAAAAGATATGAAAGATAGTGAGAAAGAAGCTATAGCTGCTTCTCTTGAAAATATAAATTTTGCAACCCTTATTGAAAATGATGATGTAAGAAATAAGGTTTTGCAAATTGTTGGTGAGTTTGAAACTCTTGAACCTAATCTTTTATCTTCAATGTATTCTGGAAGTATTGAATCTTATCAAAAGATTTCTGAAGCATCTGAACAAGAATTTAATGATGAATCAAATACAGAATTAAGAAATCTTAATTCTACTACAAGCGAAGATATGTCATCAACTAAAGATAATACAGTAAAATTAAATATTGCTGTTAGAAATTATAATGCAGTTAATAAGCGTCTCTCTGAAAACCCTGCATTAAATGGAGGTGAAAAAGATACTGCTGAAGATTATATAAGAAAAGCTTTGCAAGGTATTATAGAAGAAATTCCTAAATCTATTTATGACAAACAATTGGTTGATCAAATAGGTTTAGCCCTTGCTTCAAATACTGTTCCAAACTTAGATGATTATATTCCAGCTGCATTAGAGGAAAGTGAAAAAAAAGTATATAGAGAATCTTTGGGAGATCTTACAAGTGCTATTCAAAGAATACATAAATCTAAAATACCATTAGAAGTTAGAAACAGTATTTTTGAAACTTTGAAAGATTATAATAACAATCGGATAGAAGTAGAAGAAGCAAACAATACTAGAATTAGTGATAAAGAAGCAGCTATTCTTGCTCAAGAAAAAGCTATTGCTAAAGCTAATAAAGAAGCAAATGACTTAGTCATAGCAAAACAAAAAACAGCAGGTAAAATAGCTAACTCATCTGCGTTTGGTAAATTTGAAGAAAGATTTAAAGCATTACTAAAGAAAAAAGATTTTGATGGCGCAGCTGATGTTTTAAGACAGTTTGATGAAGTTGCTCAACCTGAATATTTTACCAATGATCAATGGAAAAAATATAATGAATTAAAAGAGCAAGCAAAAAATCTTGATTATGAAAAGAGTGAATTTGTTAAAAAAGAAAATAAAGATGCAACAACTAAAGCTCTTACAAGTGAAATAAATAGTTTAGAAACTCGTTTTATTTTAAATAAAAATGATCCTGAAATAATTGTTGAAGCTAAAAAATTATTAGAAAAAGTAGATCTTGCTTCTAAAACTGTAGATCTTGATTCATCAACAATAAATACTCTTAAAAATCCTCTTCAAGCTCTTTTAAAAGAAAGTATTGCTCATAAACAAACTACTCAAAGAGAACAAATAGAAGATAATTATGCAGAAGCTCTTCTTGATTTAATTGATTACAATTATTCTGGTGATCATGAAGAATTAACAAAACGTACAGACAAAGCTTTAGATGCTTTTAGTAAACTTCCTTCTCAAACAAAAGAAGATAAACTAGCTAAATTAAATAAATCAATAGCAAATAAGATAGAGCCAATTTTATTTGCTGCTATTTCTAAAGAAACAAATGGCAGAGGTTTTTCTGAAGAACAGTTATTAGATATAGAAGAAGCATTACAAAGTGGTAAAGAAACAGAGTTTCTTAAAAAATTTGAAGGTAAGCCTGAAGCTGCTGTCTTAGAAATACTAGGCAGAATGAAGGATTATGATATCAATATTGATCCTTTTGTTGAAGATTTTAAAAAATTTTCTACAGCTTTAAGAAAAGAATTTGATAAAGCTGAAACTTTAGCAAGAAAAATTGACAGAGGTTTAACACTTGGGTCAGTTGCTGATCCTGAAGACATTGATGCTGTTTCTAGTAACATTTTAAATCCATTGTTGGGTGATGGTAGCAGCAATCCTGTTCAATACTTTTCAACTAAAAAAGGTGCTTTTTATGCTATGAGAGGTGGTGTTTTAACACCTACCGAATATATGAAACAAGTAGATGGAATATTAAACTCAGGTGTTATTCCTAAAGAGATTGTTGATTTCTTAGAAATGAGTGCAACCAATCCACCTCAAACAACCGAAGGACAAGAAAACCTTTTTCATATTTATTCTAAGTTAACTCAAGGTGGTGCAGTTGGCATTGGTTATAATCTTTTAAATAATAAACAAATGCCATATCAAGTTAACGATAATGCTAAAGCAATTTTGGGTGCAGCATTTGTTGACTTTGACACATTAGCTAATGCTGGTGGCTCAAGTTCTTTTGGGCTTTCTCTTGTTCGAATGGCTGGTGAAGCTTCACAGATGGATGGAGTTTCATTGCCACAATCTTTTAACAATGTAATTGGAAAAGATGTTAATAAGTTTTTAAGAGATAACTTTGCTGAAGCAGATGTTAAAACACAAAGGCTTTTAACAAATGTATCTTATGCACTTCTTCCTAGCATACGAAGTGAAGATATGCTGGTTGCTAAGTTAAATAAGTTTGTTGAATCTTCTTATGGTAAAGATGAAAGAATGCTAGGCCCAACTCTAAGTGGTTCTGTTTCTCAAGCAAGAAGTTTGAGGTTTAACAAACAAGAAATACGAAGAATGGATGATGGTATTGAAAAAGATATATTAAATTTACTTGATCCAATTCAAAAAATTAGACTTACAAAATCAAAGCCAAGCACAATAAAATCAATGCTTGAACTTGAGTTAGAAGGCGAAGCTCCAATTGTTTTAGATGTAAATTGGAAACTTAAAATGATTCCTAATACTGACAATATGGCAATGGTTATGATGCCTAAAAATGGTAGGTTTGAACCTTTTATGTACACTGAGGAAATACAACAAGATGGTGAAACTGTGTCTCAAACAATGACAATGGTTGTTAACCTTTTAGATTACATTCCTTATCCTAAAGCTGACATTTCAAGGCTAACAGAAACATATTACACAAGGTATCGTGCAATTATGCAAGATAGCTTAAAGAGTGATAATGAATTTACATTAGGTAATTTTGCAGCAAAAGCTATTGGTTTCCCAACAAAGGATGATTTGTTTGGTGATCCTACTGGTGGCACAGAAGAAGGTGCTAGAGCATTTATGGCTTATAAGTTTGCATTAGATCCTACTTTATTAAAGCAGCAAGAAAATAAAGATATACTTGATTTATTAGTTAAAGAAAAATTTATGACTAAAGAAGATGCTAATATTTTAGTTGGAGCAAGTCGTGCCGATTGATTTTAAGTACCACGAGTTTAAGCCATCTAATCACGAAGATCAAAAAAAGATTGTTCCAAATGCGCCTACCTATGGAGATACTTGGTGGGCAAATAGTATTACTTATTTTAACAATGCTGTTAGTGATACTATTGCTGAAGCAAGGGGACTTAATCTTGATAGAGACTTTAATGTTGAAAGCTACATAGAGTCTTTAGGAATACCAGCTTATGGTTTTGTTGCTGAACGTATTCGAGCTAGTGGTTTAAATATAGAGGAAGCTGAACGTGCTTATATAAATGCTAGTAAAAGTGAGATTGCTCAAGAGATTCTTGAGCGTGGTGGTGCTGTTCAAAATATTGTAGCTGACCCAATACTTGCAGCAGAGCTTACTTCATTTGGTATTATGGCTAAAGCTATTAGGGGTGGTGGTCTTGTTTTTGGTAAGAATAAAGGTCGAGAGGTTTTAGGTTTAAATAGTTTAGAGTATTTAGCAAATCAGTCTTATAAAAAACGTGGTTTGAAAATAGCTAATGCTGATGCTGCATTTTTTGTAGGCGTTCCTAATTCATTAGATTTAGCAAATGCTTTGTCTGAGGGCAGGGATGCTCAAGAAGCTTTGCTTGAAGCTGCTCAGAATCAAGTGTTTGCTCAAGGCATGGCTAGTTTTATTGGTTTTGGTGGTGGTGCTGTTCTTGATGGAATAAAGAAAAATGCTTTAAGAAATGCATCAGATCATGCAAGGCAAGTAAGACAAGCTGTAGATGCATCTCCTACTAAACCAATAGTAGATACAGATGAGCCAACTGAAATAATTACTGAGCCATTGCCAGAAGTTTCTGATGGTGATTTAGATTTTGCTGGTAAGTGGTTTACAGATACTATTTTTTACAAAGCATTACCTACCCCAGTAAAATCTGTAATGAACTCTAATGCACCAGATGAAGTAAAGCTTATGTTTATGCGATTAATAAACGATGCTGGTGTTACTTTTAAATTAAACCAACAAGGCAAAGGTTTTGGTAAGTCTGTAGCACAAGAAGCTGGTGAGTTGGCTGGCAAATGGGGCGGTACTTACAATCAACTTCACGAGATATGGTCAGAGGTAAATCCTAGAGGTGGGGCTGCTCCACTTGATATGCCAATACAAAACAGCATTGAAAAGATACGTGGTTATTTTGGCAAAGAAAATCTTACCTTCGAGGACTGGGGTAAGAATATTGTTCACATGTATATTAATAATAAAACGCCTGATACTGCTGCTGATGTAAGAGCATTAAAAGTTGTAAGAGAATATTTTGATGAGTGGGATAGATCTTTAAATAGAGTGGGTCTTTTAAACCAAAGGTCTTATTTAGTTACAAGGCAATTAGATATAATGAATAGGACTACATCTATAACTAATGTTGCTCAAGATATTTTAAAAACAAATAGAAATTTTTTAGAACAAAGAGTTACAGATCTTTCTACTAAAATAGATGAAATAGAAACGTCAGCTAAAACTGGTCGCAAAATAGGATTGTCAAAAAAACAAACAGCACTTGTAAAAAGTCTTAAAACAGAAAGATCTAATTTATCTTCTGCGCTTGAGGCTTCTTACAGAACTAATTTAAATAATTTTTCTCAATACCTTGATGATTTATCGTTATTGCCAAAACAAAAAAGAGCTTTAGGCAACATTTCTAAACATATTGATGAGATGAAAAACCGTCTTACTAATATATACGAGTATCTAGAAGGTATTGATATAGATAAAGGTTTGCGAGAACCATTTTTTCCAAGGTATTTTAATAGAAGATATATAGAGCAAAACAGAGAAAAGTTTGTAGCAAAACTTGTAGAAGAGTTTAAGAAAAATCCAAACATTGAAGCTTACAATCCAGCTACACAACGTTTTGAAATTATAACGCAAGCTACTGATGATGCTTCTTTACGCAAACGTGCTAATCGAACTACTGATGAAATCTTAGATATGGTAGATGATGATGGCTTTAATGAAGACTATGCATTTTTTGGAGTTGGTCGTTCTAAACATTTAATGCATAGAAAGCTAAACATACCAAACTCTGCATTAGAAGAGTTTATGATTACTGATTTAAAACAAGTTCTTATTGCTTATAATAGTAAAGTTGCACCTAAATACGCTTTTGCAAATCAATTTAGAACTATTGATGATGCACCAGCAACTATTGATGATTTGGTTTCAGATGTACGATCCAAAATGCAAAAGGCTAAAATGTCTGAAAAAGAAATAAATAGAATAGCAAAAGAATTTTATGGGTCTTATGAAAGAATAGTTGGTAGGTTAACACTTAAACCAGATAAGTTAGATACTAAGATTGCTCAAGGTTTACAATCAGCTACACAATGGACATTTCTTGGTGGGGCTGGTCAAGCTGCATTAACAGACTTTGCTAATATATTTTTAGACAATGACATAAGAACTATTGGTAAAGGCATTATGGCTTTGCTCGATGAGAATAGTTTGAAGCTTACCAGAAAAGAACTTCAGCAAGCTGGTGATGGTTTTGAGGTTATTGGCGGTACTTATTCTATGAAATGGCTTGAGTCTTTATCTAACGATCCATTTCGTAGTGGTTTAACTGATAAAATTAATAATGCATTTTATCAATTTAATTTATTATCTCAGGTTACTTTAGTTGCAAAAACTTTAGAAAGCACTTTTAGAGCGCATACAATTATTGAAGCAGCTATTCGATTTACTAACAATCAAGCTTCTGATTGGGAAAAAGTATTTTTAGCAAGATATAATATAGATAAAGATTTAGCTGCTAAGATAGCTAAGTCTCCTTTTGAAAAAACTAAGAATGGTTTTATTCTTGCAAATAGTGAGATGTGGACAGATGCAGATGCTGTTGATGCTTTTAGAAGTGCGCTTCGATCTGGTGTTATGAATAGAATTATTATGGGTACTGCTTCTGACAAACCATATGTTATGAGCGGTAAGACTTACATGCCTATGCATTTGGCTGATATGATGGGCTTGCCTGAGTCAAAAAGAATAAAGGGTTATGCTGAGATTGAGTCACCATTCTTAGCTTTACCATTTACGTTTTACACCTACACGTTTGGTGCGTTTAACAAAATAACAACTAACTATGCACAAGGTACGGTAAGAAACCCAGCAATACATTTTTTGATTGCTATGTTCTTAGGTTATCAAGTTATGAAAATGAGAACACCAAACTGGGCATTAGAAGATATGGACTTAGAAGATAAGTTTCTTCGATCTTTTGATTATTCAGGTATTGCTGCTCTTTATAGTGATTTGACTTATAGATCTTTAGAAATGGGCATGGCGTTTGATATTGCAAATCCAACACCGTTTGAACCTAAGTTTAAAGAAGATCCTGATGCTCTTGGTGGTATAGTTTCTATTTTTGGTGCGCCAGCAGATTACACATATGGTTTTATTAAAGGTGCTAAAGACTTTGTTCGAGGTGATTACTCTGAGTTTGTTGATCAATCTGTAAGACAGATACCATTGATTGGAAACTTTTTAGTAAAAGAACATGTTAAAGATATAAGCAACACACTAGAAAACTTTGCTGAAGGTTTTGAATAATTTGTGCGTTGTCACTTTTTATCTTCACTGCTATTTCGATAAAAAAGAGGTAAGCTATGACTATTAATTTGTCAGATAATGATCCAAGGGTATCATACTCAGTAGGTCAGGGTGTAACACAAACATCTTTTACTGTACCATTTGAGTTTTTTGATAACGATGATCTTAATGTTTATGTAGATGGAACATTAAAAACTTTAACTACTGACTATACTGTATCTGGTGGTGATGGATCTACTGGTACGGTAACTATATCTGTAACTGGTGCTACTGGTGGATCTACTGTTGTTATTACACGCGCTATTGATTTAGATCGAACAACTGACTTTCCATCATCTGGCCCATTTAATATTGCGTCTTTGAATACAGAGCTTGATAGATTAATAGCAATTACTGCTGATTTAAAAGACAAAGTAGATAGATCATTACAACTTACTGATTATGATTTTGAAGCTAATTTAAAACTTCCAGAACGTGCAAATAGATTAGGTGCAGTATTATCTTTTAATGATATTACTGGTGATGCTGAAGTAAAAACACTTGGAAGTCTTGGCGCAATAACATTGCCTGTTGCGATAACAAGCGGTGGTACTGCTGCAACTACTGCGGCAGCTGCTCGAACAAATTTAGGAACTACTGAGGAAGCTGAAGTTTTAGCTTTGGCCTTAACATAGGAGAAAAATATGGCAAATGATGCTTCAGTAACAATGACCGCTACGGTCTTACCTGATGAGATTGCGAAAGCTATCTCTGGTACAATCACTGTCAGTCCAGCGGATGCTAATGACAAGTGGTATTACAAACTAACTAGCGTATCAAACTCATCAACAGATTTGATTGCTGGTTATTTCACAGATTATACAGCGGTAGATGACGATACTGCTCCAACAGCTGTAGCTACTGGCGATAAGGTAAAGTTTTTGTTTATCAAAAA
>TARA_R100000805_G_C3626345_1_pt1 | contig 16889 bp, 3 predicted proteins | sample TARA_R100000805 | Tara Oceans TARA_R100000805 (sample SAMEA2622832) | marine metagenome | biome: marine biome (ENVO:00000447); feature: surface water layer (ENVO:00002042); material: "saline water (ENVO:00002010), including plankton (ENVO:xxxxxxxx)" | depth 5 m
AAAGACTTGCTAGTAGCTAAAGTATCGTCAAAGTCAAGAACTGTTATACCTTTAGGTTCGTTAACGGTTCTAGAAAATAAAACAGCGTTAGCTAAGGTTTCTTGTTCTTTAGTTCTACTAAACATAAAAGAACTAACGTCTCCTTTTAAATCTAAAGTTTGTAAATATCCTAAAACTTCTGGCATACTATCATAGCCCTGTAAGTTCCTACTACTAGTTTTGCCAAGTTTTTTAAGTATATTGTTTATTTTTTTTGGTAAAACATGAACGTAAGCATTATCTATTATATTGCTTAACTCATCAATGTCCATCTTACCATCAATAACATCTATAATAGCATTGTGCATATCGTTAGCTGTTATTTCATGCTCTAACGTAGTTTTAGATACTGGCATACCTTCAACATAAGCCCCAAGTTTATACAACTTTCTTCCAGGACCTTGTTGTCCGTAAAACATTAACTGTACCAAAGCTTTCTTTTCGCCGTTACTAAGATTATCATCTTTTAACACATCTTCAAATAAAAACTTTTTTGCAAGACCGGCTTGCTCGTTTACTATATCAACATACCTAGCTGGATCTGCTTTTATAGGTGTAACGCTTTTGTATAGATCTATGTCTTTGCCATTAAACATCACCTTTTCACCACTTTGAACTTCCTCAAGACTATAAGGCCTCATTACTTTTTTGCCAAAAACTCGTTCCATCTCTGCTAACAAAGCTCTATTAGTAGTTATATTAAGAACTTTTCCTGATCTAATAGGTCGGCCATAGTTGATTAAAACGTTGGTTATAGTGTTGTTCTGAAACTCAACGTCTCCTTTAGCATCTTTTATTAATTTAGCGTATTTTTTAAAAGCCACTTTTTTAGCAAACGCTCTAACTTTAGGTAAGTAAAATTTATTTATATTTTTCTGTAAGTCTTCAACAGAATTTTCGTCTTGCTGAATTATTTCTGCAGCTTGGTCTCCGTACGCTTCTTTAAACGCAACAGCGTGAGCTTCTCGCAAAGGCGTTCCGTTTTTTAACTCTTCTTCTAGTCTAGCGTATATTATTTCATCAGAGGTGTTACCTAATTCTCTAGCAATGTTTAATTGATTAGCTATATATGGATCTTGTTTTTTACGAGAAAACTTAATATTATTTAAAGCTTTATTATAGTTTACTTCAGCTATACTTTTGCTAAATTTAACAGATCTTTCATAGCTCGGTAAAACGCTTTCACCATTAACTCTTACATCATTGATCTTAAAGTTAGCAGCGTACTCATCTCCAGTGTGATCTACTTCTACTGTAACTTTTTTCCCGTCTTGCGTGCCGTAAAAAGTTTCAGTTGTTGGTCCAAAATCACCATCTACTAATTGTGCGTCTCGCTTGGTCTTTAATACATCTCTAACATTACCTAGATTTAAATCAAAAGTTTTATTCGCTCTAGATAACATATCGGTATTAAGCTTACCGGGTAAACTAGCGGTATTCTCTCTAAGCACCTTGCCATCTTCAGTGAAAGTAGTTTTGAAGGTTCTAACTCCATCGTTACCGCCGTAGTTAGCTTTTTCAAATCTAGTACCAGAAACATACTGACCATTTCTGTACATAGTTTCTTGAGTATCTTCATAAAGATAGTCTCTACCTTCTCTTTTCCTTGTAGACTTAACATGAAGACCGTTTTGCTTGTTACCAGTTTCTTTAAACTCTTGCGTTATTTCTACTTCACCAGTTTCTAAGTTTAATACGCGTTTTTGAGTGTAACCGTCCTTAGAAATAGCGTCTGGAAGATCTTTTCTTAAAAAATTAGTAGCTGCATCTTGTTTATCCCAGTAAGTTTTACGGCCATCTCGAAAGTGAGTTAGTTTACCATTTTGGAATATTAACTTATAACCATCTAACTCTTCGTTAGTCATCTCGTCTTCATTGTAAGATTTCCAGTGGGTATAAGCACCTTTAAGTTCGTTTTCAGGATCAGGTTTTGCACTAACTACTATTTCGTAACCATAGTTATTTTTAACTACCTGAACTGTTTTACCGTCAGCTTCGTGTTTTCTTACTATATTATTTTTCTCCTCTTCAGCTTCTTGTCTACTTCCATACTCGTCAAACTCTACATCATCGTTAAACTCGTACTCACCTTGTCTAGCAATCAAACACCAAGGGTTAGATTTCTTACCCCAGTGAGAGTCAACGATAGCTCTAACAGCTTTCTGACCATCTTTAGTCCACTCAACATCATAAGATACAACACCTTTAGAGAGTTCTTTAGGATTGCTAAGCTCTTTAACGTTGTTAGGATTAATCCTAGCAGCTTTAACTGTTCCAGCGTACTTTTCTATTATTTCATTAGGATTACCAACAGAGAATGGATCTATCTTTTTTATAGAAGCTAATCTTTCAGCTTCAATAACTTTGTAACCATCTTCAGGTAATATTAGGTATCCGTTAGCCATATAGTGCATGGCCATTTTTTCATACTTAGATTTTTTGTTGTTAGGTATGTTATCACCTTCAACAAACTTAAAAACAGACTCGACAGCGCCTTTGATTTGTTCTTCGCTTAAATCAGTTCTTCTTTTAGTTAGTCTGTCTTCATAGGCTTCACGATGCGATCTTGAAAATCTAATATCACTATAAGCGCGAGTGTTTATACCATTTATAGCTAAGCCTATTTCAACTTCAGATACAGTTTTAGAAAACTTAACATCAACTTCTCTACCTATTACAGCTGAAAGCTCCACTAAGTCAGACACATCATTGTCTAAGGCTTCAACGACACCTTCTTGTTGTCTAACTTCCATAAGAGCATCAAGAGCGAGTGTATTAGCCATAGCTTTAGCAAAACCATCTTTTCTAGTACCTTTCAAACCTGATCTAGCGCCAGTTATTGGGTTTACGGCAGGTTGATCTGCGTAAGAAATAAACTCTACCTCAGACGGCATTCTTTTTTTGTAAAGATTTACAGCTTGGCCTTTGTCTATTTTGTTTAGAGCTTCAATAGGAAGTAGATTTTTATTTACAGCATCTTGAACTTCTTGTTTTGAGGTAAGTTTTTTAACAAACGTTGTAAAAATTCTTTCGTTGTCAGGTATTTTTCTTTCCATCTGAACAAAGTCAGCTGTGGATATTGCATTAACTATAGCTTCACGATGCTTCTTTAAGTTTTTAATATATGGCTTAGCGCCTAAAAAGCCTTTTATAGGTTTAAATAAATCACTAGTAAGACCTTTTGTAAAATACTCTTTACGTATAGCTTCTCTAATAGCTACAGCTCTTTCAAATGGATTGTTTATGTTTTGAGTTTTACGGTAAGCTATTAACAAGCTTTTTTTAACAGCGCCTAACACATTGTTATACATTTCGCCACCAGTTTCAAAACCAAGAGCACGTCTAAACTTAGACTGTTTTTTTGCTTTATCTTGTTTTAATTTAGCTTGACCAGTTACAGATAAATCTTCTGTTTCTAACGCTTCTAATCTAGCGTCTGTTTCCGCGGCAACTTGTACTTTAACCTCACCCTCTTCAGTTCTTTCACCTATATCTTTAGCTCTACCTGCGGTTGTTTTATCAACTTTGTATTCTCTGTTATATAATTGCGTTGCTTTATTTTCTATTTGTGAATTTAACCAAATAAATAAATCAGCACTTTTATTTTCAGGATTAAAACGTTTAGCATGCGGAGTTAGTTCTGAGTATACTTTCTTAACAAAGTCAATAGGTACTGTTTCTCCCTTGTATTTAGCAGCTATTAAGTTATCAAGATAACCTTCGTTTTGTATTTTCTTGTATATATCATTAAACTCTGCATCAAACATTTGTTTACCGATGCCTTCGCCAAACTCTTTAGCTTGCTCAACAAAGCTTTCACCAAGTAAACCTTCTGTACCAAGCTTTCTGACTTGCGTCTCAGCATTTGCTTTTTCGGCAGCAGTCATAGATTTTCTAACCGCGGTAGTCTTTGAATCCTTACCTTGCTCAGCAAACTTTGTAATTCTTTTGCTACGCTTGCCTTTTTTAATAGTCTTATGGTATGTTTTTAAAAAGTTATATACTTGCCTAGCGTTTTCAAATTCTGCTCTTCTACCAGCAACTCTTAGAACGTCTTCAGTCATGTTAAGAGCTCTGTTAAAAATATTTTCGTTAAAAGATATTTCTCCTTTATCTACAGCATCTGAAAAGTAAGTAAACATTTCTTCAGAAGTAAAAATATCATCGCCAAAAATTTTAGTTTCATCAAATCTATTTCTAACAGCTGCTTTTTGATCTTCGTTTAGTAAATTAAAGAAGCTTTTATTTAAATTCTTTTTTTGCTCTGTAGTTAAGTTAGTATAAGTGTTACGTATAACCCTATGTAAAAACTCATGACTAGCCACAGATACAGCGCCTTTTTGTTTAGCTACTATTTCGTTTATAATCATTACTTCAGAGTTAGGATCATAATAACCATCAGCTTCTGTAATATCGTCTGTTCTACCGGTTAACTCTTCATATCTTTTTTGAGCAGCTTCAACACCGCCGTTTTTTTCGTTATAAACTTCAATTTTTGCGCCAATTTCATCGGCATAAGCCTTAACATTGCCTAAATAAATATCGTAAACTTTAGACTCTACGCTAGCGCCTATTTCATCTATAGTTTTTTGTAATTCATCAAATTGCCCTTTAAGTAAAGATTTTTTTATTTTATTATCTGTTCTAAAATATTCTCTTCTTAGCTGGTTTTGCTTGCCTATAGCCTCAACATGATTTTGGAGCTCTTCCTTACTCATGTTTTGTATCTTAAGCTTGTTGTTTCCTTTTATTCTATTAGTTCTAGATCTTAACTCTGCTAACTTTTTTTCTACTAACTCTCTACTAGCGTCATCTGTTGTTCTTAAATCTATTTGTGACAACTCGTTGGCTTCTTCAGCTATTTTTGATAATAAAGCTTGATCGTTATTATTCATCAAAGTGTTATAAGCTCTTTCTCTAGCTTTTGGATTTAGCTTATTTATTTGACCGGCAGTTGAAATAGTTTTACCTACCGCACCTCCTACAATAAAAGTATCTACAAGCCTATGTATTAACTGTAGTGGATCGACTTCTCTTCCTAAAGAAATATTATCCCAATAAGTGCTAATTAGCTCTGTTGCGGTTTCAGCAAAACCCTCAGTTAAAAACCCTCCAAGAATTTTTTTACCACCACCTATGACTCCTTCTGTCAGAAACTCTTTCGCTTGTTGCGCGGTAGTTTGATCGTTTATAAATCCAGCTCTTTTCAAAAGCCCTCTTGTCATAATTTCAAAGCCAGCTTCAATAGCACCATTTACACTAGCATTTAAAAGCAGCAAACCCGTATTTGTGTCTTCTTCAGCAGCAAACAACTCTTCTTCAAACTTGTTACCAGAAGTGCTAACACCTAACGCAACCATACCCCAAGGACCAAGTCTAGCAGCTACTAATGATGGTATAGCCTGTATCATTCCATCAGTTGTTTTGTCAGCGGCACCTACATAGTTTCCATCTATTAAATCTTGAGCAATACCACTGTCAGATGAAGTTATTCTTTCCTCAAGATAATCTGACAACATATCTAAAGTTTGAGCTGGATTTTGTTGACCTATACCAATAGGCATAGTTTTATTTCTCAAATATATAGCTTGTTTCTCAGGCATAGTTAGTTCATCACCAAAAAGCTCTCGAGTAAAAACTTCTATATTAGTCGATATACCATTTGCATAGTCAAATATACCGCCAAGAGCTTCAGTCCAAGCGTAAGCTCCTAGTATTGCTTTTTCTTTAAGATTTTTGAAAGTGTTTTTATCTAAATTTACTTCTTCGCCTTTTAATTTAGCGTCTAAAACAGTTTCTAAACCTCCAGTAAAAATGGGCGTATCTACTTCATCTAAGCCCTTGATTTTAATATCAGGTTGTTGCACGACAAAAGGATCAACATTTTTACCAAGAAAAGTGTTTTGATTTTTTAGCTCTACAACGTTTTTTTGACTTTTAAGCTTATCATAATAAACGTCAAAGTCAAGACCTTGTTTTTCGGCTTGACCTTGTAGTTCTTCTAAAGTGAATTCTCTACCTTCTACTTCAAACATATTATTCGTCTTTATCTACTTCTAATGGATTTTTTTCTTCAGACACTGGCTCAGGTAGATCAACCTCACCACCAAAGGCTTTTATCACTTCATTAACAGGAGTTACTTCAAAACCTATTTTTTTATAATATTCCTCACTCATAGAAGCCTCAGAGGCTTTAGCTTGTATGTAACCATCGCCTATTCTAACTAAAGTCATACCATAATAAGGTAAGTTTATTCTTTTGTTACCGGCTTTTAATTGCTTAACTATCTCTGCATCTATTCTTGCTTTTTCCTGTGCACGACTCGGGTTTCTTGTTTGTTTTCTCAAATACTCAGAGTAGCCATCACTGTTTGATTGATCAACCATACTTTTTAGTACAAACTGTTGGATATAATCGGTAGGAGGGTTTTGAGCTAGTTCTAATATTTTTAAATTATAAGAGTCGCCAGCAGCTACAGCTTTGTTATCTTTAACCTCTATACCTTCATAGCCAGGCATACCTAGTTCTATTTGCTCTGCTATATAATAATCTACTATCTTACTATTACCGCTATAGTCTCCAATTAAACCACCTAAAAATAAATCTTTAGCAAAATCTTCGTCTTGTAAAAGTGCGGCAACTCCGTTTTGTACTTCAAGAGCGCTAGGCCCTACTGCATTACCATTTTTGTCTATTTGTAAATCTGTACCTTGTAAACCTAATTGCTTTGCACCGCTATTTAACGTTACTAAAGCGTTGTGAAGTTCATTGCTTCTACTTTTAACATCTACAAGGTCATTAACATTAAACTCTTGGCCTTTTAAATCTCTATAATAAACGCCGTCGTTTCTGTACTGTATTCTTTTATAACCTTCTTTACCAACAAACTCTAATAAAGCATTTACATGTGCTGGATCTTGTCCGTGTGCTAAGCCTTGCTTTATAGCGTTTATACCTTTATCTCTATACGCAGCTAAAGAGGTTAGGCTATTATTAACTATAGTAAATGAGTTTTTAAGAACATTAAACTCTTTTTCAAGCTCTATGTATTCTGCGCTTGTTTTATTGTGACCCATCTTTCCTAACTGCTTAGATATTTGTCTCATTTGCTGTTTTTGATCCATCATCCACTCTGTAAGTAAACCTCTAGCCTCTGCAGGAACTACTTCTGCTGAAAAATCATCAGGCATGCTTGATAAAAAGCTAGCTGAAGTTGCTTCTGCTACAGCCATCCTATTAGTAAAATAATCAACTAAAGGCGTAAGAACCGCGTCACCGTAATCTATAGAAGCACTAGCAAGCTTTGCTGATGTCAAAGCAGCCATACCACTAGAAAAATCTATTTTTTTTTGTTTTTTAGCCATTATCATTCATCGTTAAATGCACCATAAAAACTGGTAACTGGTTTATAATCGTAATTTTCATCTTCCACTTCGTACGTCTGTGGTTGTTGATTGTCTTGAATACTGAAAGCAGGTGGTTGATCGTTGTAAAGCGACCCAGAAAAGCCTTGACTACGATCTATATTATTTTCATTTTGAACATTAGTTGTGTTATCTTTCTGTTGTTCTGTTGTAGTTGTTTTTGTTATTTTATCGTCAAGACCTTGAGCGCCTATCGCTCCTAGCTGTGTAGCGGTTGAAAAATCTTCTTGCGCAGCTTGTCCAAATTGTGCAGCTTGAGCATATTCTCCAGCTGCTCTATACATTTGCATGTTCATGAGCGCTGCGTCTCTATTAAACTCTTGCTGTTTAACACCTCTATCAATAGCTAGTTGAGCACCAGCAGCTCTTTGTTGTAGCTGAAACTCTTGTTGTGCCATCCTACCTTGTAGCTTAGCCGCAGCTGCAGATCCTTGCTTAGCAATAGATGTTGCTAAAGCAGCGGTAGCACCAGCCCCAGCAACAGGGGCTAAGTTAGCTAGTATATCAGCAGCTTGCTGTGTTTGTTGATTAGCAGCTACCTCTTGGGCTTTTGTAGTTACATCTATATCTTCGTATGGATTCTGAACGCGAAAATCGTAATCTCGCATTGCTTGCATTTGAGTTTGAAGCTGATCATCTAGCTCTTGAGCTTTGATTAGAGACTCTTTTCTTTTTATATTATTGCTAATGCCAGAGCCAATTTTATATAAAGCCCCGGCTATCATAACAGCCTCCATCACCCATTTATTAGGAGAATCTTTTTTTAACTTATTCATTTTATATTAAAATATATGTTTAATAATTACACTTTTAACACTCTATTTACTACTTTCTTCTACTTGTAATCCAATGCTAAACAACTCCGCTCTTTCAGTAGAGTCATTTACAAATTTAACTTCTGCATAATATCCTTTTATTGAAGCTAAGTTTACAGAATTATCTTTACTAAAAAATATATAACTACCACTAGTGGGTAAAGCTATAATATTTGTTACTGTTACTTCTATATTATACGTTCCAGAAAACCCAGAAATAACCCCTAACTCAACAACATTATTTAAAGAACTAGTTGTGTTAAAACCACCGGTGCTAGCTACAGAGTTAACTGTATAAACAGTATCTCCAACTTGTACTCCTGTTAGTTGGGGATCTATAGAAAAAGGTAATAATATTGTTGTTGCCATTATGCTATTAATAATTCAATTATTGCAAATACGTTAGGGTTATTTCCGTGCACTACTTTTAAATTTAAACCAAAAAACGCGGTGCTAGGAAGTGAGCTTATCTGTACAGTAAGCATACCATTAGATACACTACAGCCTGCTAAATCAGCAGTAGTAAAAAATGATGGATGACTAAAAGTAAGAGTTGGCGTTGATATATCTTCATTAGCTGATAAAAATTCAATAACAGCTGGCGCTGAAGATGCTGGTCCATAATTTATAGGTATTTCTACTATAAAAGGACCTGAGGAAGGACCGCCAATAGTCACCCAGTTTTGTGGATCAATATTAAATCCAACATGATCTACAATTTGGTTACCATTAGGATCAAATATCTCTTGAGAATTATCGGGTACTACGTTTTCGTGAATTGTATTAGCAGCTATAACAGCATCATCCCACAAAACATAAGGAGTTTCGCTAGGTTGAGTCATTACTATATAGTCTGAATTACCTGTATTACCAGGAATAGCATCTCCAGCAACTGGGCTTGGGTGATCTGAGTGAAAAACACTTAAACCAATATACCTATCTGATAAAGTAAAGTTTGGCTCTAAAACAAAACTATTAGACCCTGAGGTAGAAAAATTATATTGTACATTAGCTAAAGGACCCGTAGTAGCTCCAAAGTTATTTAAGTTAATATTAGTTAGCCAACTAGCGTTTATAGCACCTGTTTGAGATTGAGCCGCTGAATTATCTGTAAAAAAGCTTGCGATAACAGTTGGTGTTGATCCATTAGCTCTAATAGTTGGCATTAAATTCATTGAATTAAATGTTGTTTGTACAGATGGTAATATCAACTGATTACTAGCGTACCAAAATGCTCTAGGCTCTGCTGTCTGCTTTATTACAACCGTATCGTCTGGCTGTTGTGCTAGCGCTGTAGGAGGTCCTCCAAAAAAAGTTGGAGATCCATTTAAGTTACCCGGATAATTAGGATTGTGAGGATTAAATCCATGTAGGGTAAATTCTCTGTCAACAGGAAACGAAGCTTGCCAACCACCAACGCCACCAACAGCGTAGTTATGAGTCATATCTACAGTAACTTTGTAATTAACATCGTTAGTAAAAACAGACTGTGGTGGTGGTGGGTTAAATTGAGTATAATAAGGTACCTCGCGCTCTATAGTAGGTGTTGTTTGATTCCAACCATTACTACCACCAGGTTGGATTGTCCCTACAGTAGATGAAAATTGTATATTTTCATACCACTGTGGATAAACAAACTCTTTTCCTACATTATTGTAAACACCATTTTGTTGAGTGCCATGATAACCTATACCATTAGAAGTTTCTGCGTCTGTGTTTGGTATTTTTATCCAAAAAACTTTAGGTCCAGCTGTATGATCAAACACTATATCAGTACCCGCGTCTGGATAAATTCCATTAGTAGCGCTGTTAGCGTCTTCTTCATGAAACACTAAAGTATTAGCAGAAGCCACATACATTGTTGGTTGAGTAACAGTTACAGGATCGTTTGCAGATAAAACAGTTGGATCGTCTGGATGTTGAATACTAAATTCAGCTGTTCTAGAAGCTCCTGAGCTATTTACATCTACTGAAAAATCAATTACAGCAGATATGTTTGTAGAATCATAAGACACTCCGTTGATAGTTATCCATGTTGGAGTAGTGTTTGTAGCAGTATCAACAACTGTAAAGTGTGTTGAATCAAAAGGTGTAGGTATTCCAAAAGCATTGTTATAATCTACAAAAATTCTAGCACCACCAGTAGTATTATCTATACCAGGACCTGGTAAAGAGTATAAGTTTCCAGTTAAATCGTTAACATAAAACTGCGAGCTATTGCCTTGATAAGTAGGATCAGCATACCAAGTTTGTACGTAGTTGTTATTTGCGTCTGGCATGAATAAGAACCAATCTGCCACAGCTGTTATTTGAGCACCTACGTTTTGAGTTAAAGTTATAGTGTCTGTTAAGTTAGGATCTGCGTCAGAAGTAATTTTTATATCACAAGATCTAGCTGACGTTGAATTATTGTTTTGAAAAGTCACCATTACTAAACTGCCACCTTGATTTAAAGGATCATGAATAACCTGCGTAACTTGTATATCTGTGGCTGGAGAAAAATTATTATTTAAAATACTAGCTGTAAAAGTACCAGAATTACTATTAACACCAAATGTAGAAGTATTACCAACAGGAGATACGTTTACAGCAGTTCCTAAAGGAGTAAAAACACCATTATTATAATTAGCATATTCTAACACAGCAGGAGATGTTGGCAGCACAATAGTTATATCGTTATTGTCGTCAACTGGAAAATTGCTACCTGATATAATTTGATAATCGTAAGCAACGCCAGCGCTAGCGCTTATTGGATCAGAAACGTTAGATGTTAAAGTGTAGTTTTGAACTTCGCCATTTACTAAACTAATAGTAATAGGTATACCAGTATCAAATATATGAGCTCCAGCATCGAACTGAAAGTTTATTAAATCATCATCAAAAGCTGCTGGTATAGAAGCTGTAAAAAGATATTCTAGCTGATTAGGCGTTGAATTAACAAGCGTTAATAACCCGTTTACAACACCACCATTATTTGGATCAATATTGTAACTGACAGTCATTGGATTAGAGCCGCCAAACATACCATTAGGAGCAGTTGATGTTATATTAATATTAGCTGAGTACTGTATTGGCAGTAACACTCCAGAAACTCCTGATATATTTACAGTGTCAAACGTATATTGAGTTAGAGCTACGCTACCATCTAAAATAAATGTTGCTATAACTTCATTATTAGCAGCATAAGGCGTTGTGCTGTCTGCGAAAGAAACACTCAACACATTACTAGGAAATACAATAGAGCTTATGATCGCATTAAAATCAGCAGCGGCAATACCATATCCAGGTTCAGGAAGCATAAAAGTCGTTACAGGAGTAGGCACGACAGTTTGATTGGCGTGATGAGATGCTGTTGGTGTGTAAGATGGATCATTGTCTGCGTTGTTTACAAATAAACTATAACCAAAACCTTGTGAACTAGGGCCACCGTTATTTGTGCTTCCACTAGGTGCTGGTAAAGGATCACTGCCAGGCGCTAATGTTGCGTCAGCACTTAAGTTAGCTATACCTTGAACAGAAAACTCGTTAAAATCTAAATTACCATCAGCGTTACCAGTAGGTGTACCGTTTGAATTTGTGAAAGTAGTATCTATGCCCTTTATATAGTTGTACCATTTACCTTCTTTCTCAATAAACTCGTCAACATCACCTTCTTGCATATCGGTTACTATAGACTCGACATGCCAGCCATTTTTAGCTATTTCGTTATAATACTCATTATCATTGTATGTTACGCCACCAACTACCTCATCTGTGAATTTAACTACTTTGGATTGTGTTCCTTCGTAATTAACAGCTTTAAAAAGTTTAACAGCAGAAGATACTTCATTGAATATATCTGTTATAGAAGAATTATTATCAGTACCATAAAAGTTGCAATGAGTTTGTGTTAAAACATCTGGATGATGTAAAAAGCTTAATCCATTTTTAAAAGTATAATACTTATTAGATAATGTTACACCAGACTCATATATAAAAGACTTAAAACTAGTCCAACCTTTTACGTTTTCTTTATAGCCTAAATTATACACATTTTTAGAACTACCTGGATTTGTTAACTCATGTATTACTACGTTATACTCGTTTTTCTTCCCATCATAACTACCTATAATAGCTCTAGCATCTTTTAAGTGATCGTTAAACCAATCTTTCATACCAGCTTCTGATATTGGCGTTATGCCATCTCTTGATAATCTACATATAGAACCTCTGTTTTTATCTGCAAAATATAATCTATACTCTTCAGCAGCAAAAGACTCTGGATTTGTAGATATTCCGTACTCACCTAAATAAGGAACAGCTTGTCCTAATACATTTTTTGAAGCAATAAGTTGTTGCTTGCCGTCAGCGTTAAATATAGCGTCTTTACCACTAGATAATATTCTTAAAACTTTGTTTTCACAAAAAGTAACAACATCACCCATTCTAGCGTAAAGCTTTTGAATACTACCGTATTCTGAGTTTACTTTTTTAACTATATCGTCTGCTAACAAAAACTCGTTAAATCCAGTACCTGTTTTACTATTATATAAATTAGAAAATATAATGCTATTAGAAACTCTAGTTTCTTTATAATCTAAATCTTGTATAGAAGACTCAAAACCACTTACTTTACCAACGTTTGTATATCTATATACAGTGTCAGTATTAAAGTCGTCTAATATTCTATCTGATTCTACTCCATTTCTAAACGATATAGCGTTCCACCATGTTAATCCTATAGGAATAGAAGGCGTGAAGCTAGTAGCGTGAGATAAAGCTCTACAATATAACATTAGCCCGTCGTTATAAACTATTTCTAAAGACGTAAAACCTTTTATAGGTCTTAAAAAAGAAACTATACTGTTAGCTAATTGCCCACTATTAAAACCTGCCGGAATACTAGAAAGCTCTATCTCAACTAAGCCTTCTAAAGATCCGTTAGCAGACCAGTTTTGATTTATATTATCAAAGCCGGTTGCTCTAGCACCTCTAACGTTTGCAACACTTAAGTTTAAACTGTTGAAATCATCACAGGTTTGCGAGCCTAAACTTGCGTTAAACGGTGACAATAAGTTAACTACATCTCCAAAGTTTACATATTGATAGCAAACGTCATCAGATATAGTTATAGGATATGCTTGAGATGCTTCGTAAAATAAATCTAAATCAATTATTTTTTGTTTTCTAACTTCAAAAACAGCGGCTTGTTGTGATAAAGTGTCAGCTCCAGGATTAATAACATTTCCAATAAAACTTAAAAACGAAGGGGTAACTTTAATTTTAACAAAAAATTTACCGTTAACATCTTCAAAATCTGCGTTTAATAAATCTACTCCGTTTATAGAAAATCCAGTAGAAGTTCCTGTTGAGTCAAAACCTTCAGCAGCGTTATCTACAATATCTAAAACCCTAAACTTAGCATCGTCATCTGATACCGCTTGATTATTACCGTGCTCTTTTTTAAGAACTAAAAAGTCATTTTTTTCTATTTTACTCCTGTCTACAGAATTAAAAGAAAGCCAACCGTAATCAGTAGCTTCAACAAACGAAGTCTGCGTTGACGTTGGGTTATTTCCTACTGTTACTAAAGTAGGATCTAAATCTACTGGATATGCAGAACATAAAGTAATATTGTAAAATTCCGGAGCAATTTCTTTAACATATATTTTATAATAATCAGCCCAGCTAGGCGCATTGCTATTTATACTAGCTACTAATGTATTTACAGTGCTAGATTTACTTTTAGGAATTAAAACGCTATTATTTTCGTCAACTAAAACAGGGGTTTCTCTACCGTAGTAGTCGCCATAAACAACTCCCAGTTGATATTTTTGATCAGACTTTACGGATTTAGAAGGATTACTTATTTCTAAATTCGGATTTGCCAACGAAGGCGTAAGATCTGTAATTTGAATTGTAGGAGAACCAGCGTTGCCAGAATAGTGTGGGTTAAAACCAGTTATATAAACTTCATCTATATCTTGATTTTGATCTGTAATTTTACAGTCAAGATGAATAATTACATAGAACTTGTCTGCAGAAGAAGCTTGCACGTTAAATGCTTCTAAAACACATGCAGCAACTTGAAGCATGTTATCTTGATGTGGAACTTGTGTGCTAATACTGTGGCTGTTTTCGTTATTGTTATTGACAGCAGAATCATTATAAGAAGCTAACTCATTTTGAACTCCACCAGCAGTTTCGTGTATCAGCTTTATTTTTAAACTATTTAAAGTAAAACCTTGAGAGTCTACTTGATTACCAGAGTTGTCATAGTAACTAAGGAATATGAGAGGATCTACAGAATAACTTATATTATATGATTTAGTTTGCCCAGGATTTGATAGTGTAGGAACTACAAACGATTGCTGATTAAAATCCCAACCTCCTACACCATCTATTATATCTGCTTGCTCAAAACTTTGCCTATAAAATAGTGTGTTATTAAAGCTAACAGTTGAAGCAGGACTATTAATATTAAAACTTTGCAAAACAGGGCACGCAGAGTTACTAAGATAGTTTAGTATTAAAAAATCACCATTACTAGTTGTTTCGTTTCCAGCCCTAGTGTAAGGAGTATCCCAGCCTATACCAGCGTTCGCTGTGTAATTAATTACCCAAGTTGAGTCTGGCTCACCAGAGTCAATAGTGATAGAAGTGTCACCTACAGCAGATGTGTTAAATGCAGGAGCAGCGCTTAAACCAGTGCTTATGTGTGTGTTTTGAGTTACTATAGATATTGGCACGCCACCTTGGTCTAGCAAATCGTAGCCTTCTACATAATTTCCATATAATACTCTAGAAGCGCTAATGTCTTGTGCTAACGCTTTTCTAGGAACGCCATCAAAAGTTCTTAATTGCTGTTTTGTTGGCAAGGTTGTACCAAATATAGATTCTGAAACAACAACAACTCCTTTGTTTTTACCTCCTAAAAATTGTTGAGAAAACTCAACGTCTGTTCTTTCTATATTTCTAAATATGATTGGGTTTTCAGAGTTACTACTTTTAAACACTAACTCTATAGCTTTTACATCATTAGGAATACCGTGTTCTACAAAATCATATACGGTTATCTCATTTATAGAGTTTACCATTCCTTCGTTAACACCTGTTTCTGGGTTGAATTGAAAAACTTTAGGTAAAAATACAGCTTGAGAATATGGTGCTAGAACGGATCTTTCGCCGTTTTTAAACTTGTATCTATAAGAAAAAAAGTAAAACGCATCTTCATCTATGTTTTTGTCTGCTGAAGCATAACCAACCCACTCTTCGTCTTGTGGCGGTGAGCTAGGGTCAATAACATAATTAGAACTAACACTTAATACTTCTATCTCAAACGAAGTACCGCCTGGAATACTAGGGTCGTAGTTAGATACAATAGACGGAATTATTTCTACAATAGCGGTAGCGCCTGATATTGAGCCTATAAGTTCAACAAGGTCACCAACTTGCCAGTCTACAGGTGTGCCTGTTGTTATTTGTATTACGTTAAGACCATTATCAATTACCGCAGCGTTATCTAACGCAACACCTCCATCGTGTAAAGAAAAATCACTTCCGTTACTATCACTAACAGTGCTAACTACATTACCTCTATTAGAGAAAATTGTAGATGATATTTTAGGAGCTAATCTAGGTGATTTTTTAATAGTAGTTATATGCTCTTCTTCTAAATGCCTACCTCCACTAGCTGTTGATACTACAGAGTGATTTTGAATATTTCTAAATAAATTAGATTTTTTAAAATCTTTTAAATATATTTTTTTAGGTTCGTTTCGATTGTCAGTATAAAATAATATTCCGTCAACAAAACTTATACCAGTAATAATATTGTTTATAGGCGTCTGAGATGAAGGCGTGCCTGTAGTGTTAGACTCTACTTCAACGCTTCCTGGTAAAAAGTTTAATATTCTATCTGCTGTATATCTCCAAACATAGCCTAAATTAGTATGTGTATTTATGTTCCATAATGTTCCAGATATTGGTACTGTAGTAGAAACGGTTACGTTATTTGCAACTGTATCATAGTGTATGTTTGTAACAGTTACTCTATCGCCAGCGCCATAAGCACTATTACCTGTAGCTGGATTGTATATTTCAACCCTCATACCAACTCTTATACCTTTAGGTCCATATAGATCTTGACCATTAAATGTTCCAACAACAATTGTATCAAAATCCCCACTTTTCAATATTCCTAAATTAGCTTGATCTCCTTTAGACTTATGTCTCACCTCGTAAACATCTACGACTAGTGGAAAAGTAACGCCAGTTTCTGAACTAAAATCTGGCTCAAAAGTAGTTATAACATCAGATTTAACACCTGTTTTAACAGTGTATCCACCAACTACCTCGTCTTCAAAATCGCTAGCTAAATGTATAAAATTAAAAACATTTTTAGTAGCTTCATCAGAGTAAGAACCAACTGTTGTAGCGTTTGATGAAAAAGAACTCGTCATAAACGCATTGCCAACATGATCTAAATCTGTAACTTTAACATTACCTTTAATGTTTTGTACAGCTCCTGTATTAGAATCTTCAGAAGTAGATATTTCTATATTTAAAGCGTCTCGATATTCGCCGTTAGGTACTAGACGTTCATCAAGATCTTTATTCATTCGACCTTTT
>TARA_R100000805_G_C3626343_1_pt1 | contig 16722 bp, 4 predicted proteins | sample TARA_R100000805 | Tara Oceans TARA_R100000805 (sample SAMEA2622832) | marine metagenome | biome: marine biome (ENVO:00000447); feature: surface water layer (ENVO:00002042); material: "saline water (ENVO:00002010), including plankton (ENVO:xxxxxxxx)" | depth 5 m
CTTTTTTAATTATTATAATTCTTGTCCTGGTATATATCCTGCATCCGCACCCTCATATATTACCATATACTCTAGTGGCCATGTATCGTCTGTTGATAAAACAGTAATATCCGCTCCATCATGAAGTGTTACAGGCATATATATAAAATCTCCCTCAAACAACTCACAAAGCAAAGCTCCAGACACATCTGTTTCATATATAGAAAACTTTCTAGTTCCTTTAGTAGTTGTATTTGGGTTGGCTATATACAAATAACCTCTACCTCTAGTAGCAGATGCGCTTGCAGCAGTATAAGACGATGTGTCAAATACTAAAATTCCCGCATTACTATTATTAGTTCCTAAAACTCTTTTTAATCCCGTGCTTCTTTTACATCCAGCTCCGTGAGTAATATCATGAAGTTGCATTCTATTAGACACAGACACATCGGAAGATGTATACCCAGATGTACTTATGGTTAATGAAGCTGTTGCCGTGGGTGTAGTTGAATATGCCATTATTTTATTCTTTTATAGATTATACAAATATACAAATTATTATTTATTGTCTTTTTTATAAATTAAATCCCTCAAAAACATAGGCATAGTTCTTGAAAAACTACCTTTTGCTTTAAGGTCTCCCGCCTCAAATCTTTCTGTTTTTCTTTGGTATTTAGCGCCACTAACTAGCTGAGACATTCCTATAGCTATATTCTCCCCTGTTTGTAACATTGGTGCACCAGCCATATACAATAGCTTATTTACATTAACTAACAACATCATATCCATCATTAGGTCTTTTAGTTCTCCAGCAACACCGCTTTCATCATCTTCATCAAAAGCCCCTGCTAATATAGCTAAAAATCCTACCATCATAAAAAATGCACCCCTTCTCATAAACTTTTGTACAGCCTCTTGTTCAAATTTCTTAAGGTCTCCAAATTTTTTCCTAACGTCTCCAAGGTTTCCATCATGAAAAACATCTTGAACAAATTTACTAGTCATTCTCCATGAGCCTATTCTTTTTTCTCCAAATCTAGTAATTTTTTCTCCACCCACTCTATCCATTAAGAATGTAGGAAACCATCTTTTAAACTGAAGAAGTCCATTTACTATAAAATAGTTTTGTACTAGTCTTTGGTCAGTAGCAGTATAACCTCTACCTTGAACACTATATACATTATCTTTCATTTGTTGAGCTGATGGAGTTTTGTCTGTTCCCTTTTCTATCGTATCAAAAACCTCTTGATTTGTTACAACTAATTCTCCGTCTACCATTTTATAAGAATTCCATTGAGCTTCTGTTAATTGAGAAACAAAAGCTGCTCTTTGAATATAAGCCTCTGAGCCAGTCATAAACATAAACATAAGCTGTCCAAATGGACCTCCAAACATTCCCTCTGTTGTTTGTGTTGTTGGCTCAGAAATAAGACCAAAGTGTTCTGTGATACCCCAAACTTTATTATTAGAAAATCCTCTAGCTTTGTAAGCTTCTCCCCAGAATCTTTTTTCACCAACCTTCATGGTACCCCAACCTGCTCTACCAAATTCATTATACTTACCTATAGCAATATTAAATGCAGCAACACCAGGCTTAAGAGCTAAGCCTATAAACATTGTCCACCCCATTAATATTTCAGATATTTTATCAAGGCTAGTGCTTTTACCATCTTTACTTAGCAAAGATTTTTTACCCTCTCTTAATAAATAAGCATTTTTATAAAGTTCAGTTACCCATCTTTGAGCTAAAGGGTTTCCTTTAAATTCTTGATAGTTTATTATACCATCTATTATAGGCATAAGATTCATAGCTCCTCCATAAGAGAAGCCCTTTGCTTTACCTACTTTAGAATCTAATCCATGATAAAAGAAATTAGTTTCTATATATGAGTTTAAATTAGCATGTATTTGAAACGAAGAAGCAAACTCTGCACTTTTAGAACGAGCCCTAGTATATCTATTAAACCTTGTTGCCTCTGTTAAGTTTTCAGTATTTTGATATCTTACAGCAGGTAATTTTGCAGCATCTATACCAGATTTTAAATGTCCTTCAGCCTGCCTTACTAGTCTTTTTATTTTATTCTTTCTACTCCAATCATTCACCGATAAACCCTGATAAGCTTGGTCAACTTTAGCCTCTTCTATAAATTGTCCTAATGTAGCCACCCTTCCACTTTCGTCTTTAACATGAATATCTCTTAAAGAGGAGTCATAATTGTGAGCTATATATGATGATGTCAAGTTTCTATTAATCATCATCTCAAACTTACTAGCTTTACGTTGTGGAATATATAGTTTTTGTTTATCTCTTTGTAAAACAGGTTTTCCATCATTACCCTTCTTAATAGATAAGTGGTCATGAAATAATCCTGTCATTTCTGTGTACATATTATAATAGTTAAGCTCAGCTTTAGTAAGATTATTGCCCGCAACCTCTTTTAATCTAAGACTTCTATAGTATTTTCCATCATCTCCAACTTCCTCTACAACCTCTACAAGATTACCAAATATATATTGATTAAACATTTTGACATATCTTACTGCAGGTATAGTCATATACACAGCTTTTAACATCCACCAAGGAATAATTTTACCCTTAAACTTTTCTTTTAATAAAGCATTGTAAGCGTCGTCTGTTTTTTTCTTTAACTTCTTAAGCTCTCTTCTGTATTGCATTTCAGACTTATCAACCTCTTTAAGCATTTCTCCTATCTCTGTTCTTTCTGCAGTTGTAATGTCTGGAGAAAACCACAAATCTCCTTGAGATATATCTTTATATCCTTTCTCTCCTTTTTCAATCTTTATTTTAAGATTATTAAGGTCAGCCTTTTCTTCAGTAGATAAATCTTTATTAATTTCTAGTATACGATTTACACTATTCATAGCCATTTTAGCGGCCATAATTTTAGTTATTTCTTTATATAGTTTAGCAGAAGCTGTTTTATCTAAAGGGTTAATATCATTTTTAATTATTAAATAAAGCCTTCTAACACTGTACTTTCTTTTTTCTAATTCTGTAACGCCTAACGCATCTTTCTTTAAATACTTTTCAGTTAAATCTTCTACTATAGTTCTATCCTGTATATATTTTATATGAGCCTTGTCAAGGTCTGCTTTATCTTCTGGAGATAAATTATTTATATCAGACACACCATTTTGTCTAGCATAATCTGCATAATTAAGTTCTGTTTTTTCATTAAAGAATTCTACTTCTTCTACAAGTTGGAACATTTGTTCAGAACCATACTTGCCATCATGGTCTAATATATTTCTACCATCTTTAGTTTTACCTATTGGTTTGTTTTCGTGAGTAGAGACTAAGCCCTCGTCTTGAAGTTGATACATCTTAACAGCACCCTTATCTTTCTTTTCTCTAGTAAGCTTTTCATTAGAAGGAATACTCTTACTATCAAATACAGATGTTTTACCAGCTTTTAACACAGGAGATAGTTTAACATTTTTACCACCATCAAACACCTCATATATCATTTCTACATTATGCCCATTGTTTGAAGGTAGATTTATTTTAACAAATGCACCTGGAACTATCTGGCTAAATCCAGCTAATCTTTTGTTAACATATATACTCCCAGCTCTTGTTTCTGTGTTTTTATAATCTAATACTTTAGTTACATCTTTAACCCCTTGTTTATTGTTTAATAACACAGAATGAGCAGACTTTCTAACATCTATATCACTCAAAGAGTCATTACTTCTATTGATAATATTATTTGTAGAAGCCTTTATAATTTTAGATTTTTGTTTACCATATAAATATGGGAATAAACTATTTACACCTCTGTTGTTGTTTTCAACTGCTTCGTATAAATAAAGAAAATCTTGAATGTCTGAAGGAAGTTTATCAAACAACTCCTTTACACGTTTAGGCTCCATGTTTTTAAGAACATCTTTATTTGGCTTTATAGTATACTCGCCATCTTTCCTAAACTCTCTTTTTAAATTTTTAAATTGACCATCTACAATTCTTGTTACAGCTTGGGTGTTAGTTTCGTTGTGTGTAACATATCCTGTTGGTTCGTCTTTCTTTTCTATTCTTAATAGATTTCTTATAAACTCATAGTTTTCTGAACCTTTTTGTGAATCTATTTGCCCTATAATGTCATGGAATAAATAAGATAAAGGAACACCATCTTTAAACATATTGTTTAAATTTTCTAAATAAGCTGTTTTATCTTCTTTAGTTAAGGGAGTTGATTCTAAAACAGAGTCCATCACCCTTTTTGTTACCCCAAAAACATCACCATAAACACCTTGTCTAAATAAAGATTCAACACGAAGTCTAGCCATTATAGATTCAACAATCTGTTTCTTTCCCTTTTTAGTAACTTTGTTTTCTATAGAACCCATAGTATCTCCGCCAATAGGGAAGATTTTATTAACAATCTGGTGTTCATTAAATGCTGGGTCCATCTTTCTTCTAACATCTGCATATCTTAAAAGAGTTTCAAAATTCTTTTGAACAAGAGGATTGTTAAAAGTTATAGCATCTTTAACTACATTAAAGTTTCCTTCAAATATTGCTCGTCTTAAGGTTTCAATATCTTTATTAGAAGAAACTAATTGAGAAACATCTAGTTTAGATTTTGTATCACCTGAGGCAAGAATTAATAAAGAATCTATAAGCTCAAACCCCTCAACTGTTGTTTCAGGCATATTAGAGTCAAGACTAGATATCTTTCTTATAGCATCTAATTCTTGTTTAGCATTATGATTGTTAGTTTTAGAAATTAAAGTCATTACATCATCTACTACCAAAGAGTCTGTGTTAATGTCTATAGAAACAGCATCTGTATTATTATAATCTAATTTTTCATTAACAAGAGCTGCTAAACTTTTTGCCTCACCATTTTGAACCTGCTTAACAAGGTTTCTAACTATAGGGCTTTGTAATATCTTAACAGCAGTTTCTAGTTCTACACCTCTAGAAATTAAATCTACATATGTGGGGAATGTGTATTCATTTAAGTTAAGGTCAGCAGCAAATCCTTTATTAGCATCATCTAAAAACATATTAAGTATGTATGCTAAGTTTAACCAAGATTTACCTTGGTCTTTATATGACCTAACTACAGGAACCCCATCTATCTTAGTGTTAAGTTCCATTCCAAGAACATTACTAGAGCTTAATATTTTATGTGCATTATTATATGTTGCAGATATACCAATATTCTTTTGTCCTTCTCTGTTAGACAAGTATATATCTCTATTGTCTTTAATACTCAAATCATCTAAAATAGGAGCTTCAATTTTTAAATTTTTCTTTATGTTATTAACAACACCATCCAATGCATTAATACCGCTTTCTGTATATACTTGATTTCTACCATCCATTAACATGTCAGCCATATTGTCAAAAGCATCATTCCACTTTTGTTTAGAGCTACCTTCTCTTGCGTTTTTGTTTTTACCAACTATATGTAAAGCGTCTCCATCTAAATCAGAACCTAATATACTAGACACATCAGATGAAACTATTACCATTGTTCCCTGTCCTTTTGTAATAGATTTAACTTTACATACAACGCCATCACCCATTTTAGATGTAGGTATTCTTTGAACTATTATAGTGTCGCCTTCTGTAAGTTTAAGGTTTTTAGCAGTAGACTCGTCTATTATAACTTCTGCTGGTGTAATAACATTACCGTCTAAATCTCTTTCATATCCCTTTAACCCCTCTGATTTAGATATAGAGTTAGCAGGAAGTTCTGCGCCTACAGCAAAGTCAGTAGACTGAACACCTAACCCACCAGGCCCTCTCATTTTAGTAGCCTTCTTAATTATATTGCTTCTTACTATTGACTCTATTACCTCAAGACTTCCGCTATCTAAACTTCCATCTTCTAAAAGTTTTATAGTAGACTTACCATATGTATCAGGGTCAACAGCACCCAACACTTCTTTTAATATAGAGTTTAACTTTTCACCAGTTATTGTTTTTTCATTTCCACCATACTTATTAAAGATAGCATCAGTTGGTGATTTAAATGCATCTACTAAAGATGACATAAGAGCATCCACTTCTTCTTTAATTTCAGCATTAGAATACATCATAAACATAAGTTGTTTAGATAAAGTAGCATCACTACCCATTTTATCTAACTCAGTCTGAACACCAAAGAAAGAACCATCTAATCCATACTCTACCTGACCGTCTTTACTGAATTGAAATAATTCATTTTGACTCTTAGCTAATGCATCTAAATCAGATAACTGGTCAACAGTCTTGTAGTGTTTACCAAGATTACCTGTTACCTTAATAGCAGACTCTGTCATTATTATAGGAACAACCTTAGTTCCTGCTCTACGAGTTTGAGCTCTTCTAGCTCTTAATGCTCTTTGTAGTGGTGCAAAATTAGGATTGTCTTTCACAAATTCTTTTGTAAGTATAAAGACATTTGTTTTCCCATAGAAAGGATGTCTCTTACCAACTTTAGATTCTAATGTTTTATTGTCTAGGTTTTGTCCATAGTAAACAAACTTATAGTGTTTTCCCACAGGTCTTACTGCACCATACTGTTGTTCTATATATTCAGCATCTTCAGGCAATATAAATGAACTTGCATCTGTTCTATTAACATCTCCCTTCATAACATCCTTAACCATAATAGGCTCAAGTCTTACATTACCCAGGCCAACGTGCATAGCCACAGCCCCTGCAGAACGCTTAATGTAATCCCTTGTGTTTTTAAAATATTCTTTTGGCCCAATAAATAAGTCTTTGGCATAGTATTTGTTTAAAGCATAGTTTAGGGCTATTTGTTCTATTAGTTCAACATTTTTTATTTCACTACCTGTTTCTTTTAAAAAGTCCTTTAAATCATTAACATATTTTTTAGTTTTTTCTGGACCAAAAATTTTATCAGACCATTTTTTTGCCTGTTCATTATTATACAAAGGAGCATTACTTAAATGTATCTCCATAGACTTATCACTAAAAATAGAAATAGATTGACTGTATTCTTTTTTATTACCCTCTATAGCGCTTTTCATAAGCTCTATTTGTAGTTCGTGTATTTGATTACCAGTTGACTCTCCCGCATTAAAACCCTCTCTACCTGATTCCGTAAATATTTCTCCGCCCAATATTTGTGTAAGAATAGGTTTTGTCCCATTCATCATCATTCTTTGCATAATATGGTTGTCGCCATATAGCTCTTTAAACCTTTCTCTTCCTTCAGGTGTTTTTAACATTTCCTCAAACTGAGGCATCATATCCATTAGGATATCCATCTGGTGTTTCTTAGATGTAATAGCAGTCTTTTCTCCACCAGGCATTTGATACATGGTTGCAAAGTTCTGTGCTCTTTGATTTTCTATTATAGCATTACTAACATCTTTAATAGCATATACAGGAGAATATCTTTGACCCTTTTGATTTTTAATAACAAACTCAGTAGTAGTTCTAGTAAACTTACCATTTCTTATTTGAAACATGCCATACAAAGCTTGTCCTTTTTGTTTTATAATGGGAACTAAACCTTTTGTTGTTTCTCTTTCTTTATTCTTTTTTGCAATATCTAAAGACTTTTTTGCAGCAGATATTAGACTGTTTATTTCTTGCTGTGTTGGCGGGTTTTCTAACTTTAATAAATTCTTTCCATTAGTTTGTATCCACTTTTTTAAATCATTAGTAGTTCTACCTGGAAAGGCGCTAAATCCTGCAGTGCCAGCAAACAATGTGTCCCCATTATCTTTAACAATCTCTTTAACAGAATCTGTTTCCATTAATCCCTCTACACTAATACCACTATTTTCATTCTTTAATCTATCTGGTAAAAGATTATTATATATATATTGAGCAGCCGCTTCTCTTTTTGCAACCTCACTTATATTACTGTTAAGTTTGTTATGTAAGTCTACAGCTCCAGATATAAATTTAATTTGTTCTGCTTGAGAATCTTTACCATTCCTCTGCATTTTATTCTGTATAAGCTCTCCAACTTCTACACCCCTTTTTGTTATAGCTTTAGAAATAGATTTACCCTCTACCTGCTCTACACCTTTAGGTTTAGTAAGTCTAGTAACTACACCATCCTTTCCAATTCTTTGGTTGTAAGTTAAATACTCTATTCTTTTAAAACCTTTTATGTCGTGGTGATGGTCTCTAACAGCATTGGCTGCATTTAATCCTTTACCTCTATATAAAGACTCTACGTAGTTATAGTATCTTACAAGAGTTTCTTCTCCTATACTTAACTCTTCCTTGTTTTTAAATTTGTTTTGTAAATCTCTTATTCTACTTACATAGTCGCTTTCAGAAATAAGACCCAGTGCTTTATCGTGTATACCATACCATAGTTGAGCATTCAAAAACTCCTCACTAGGAGACTTGCCTTGTATCTCCTGCTCTATTCTAACAAACCTCTTAGCCCACTTACCTCTTTGAGATGTGTCTCCATTACGATTATCTAAATAGTTTTCTAACCAAACCTCTTGTTCAATAGACTCATCTTCTGTTAATTCTCTTTCAGTGTTGAATATTTTTGATTCAATAAACTGTTTTTTAATATCACCTAAAGCAGGTCTTTTCCCCTTTTCTCCAGGCTTATCTTTAGTTCCAAAGTAATAGCTTGCTTCAGTTGGTGTAATGCCACCCTCATCTTCAAGGTCTCTCATTATATCCCATATCTTTTCTGCTGATTCTTCTACATGGTTTCTAAAGTCTTCTAATACAGATGCTTCAATCTTGCCATTATCATCTCTCTCCATATAATCCATCTCTTCATTATAGAAGTCTTCATACAGTTCTAAAGCAAGTTCTGTTACATTTTTAGCAGGTGTAGTTTCACTTTCCTCTACCTGCATAAGCTTATCTCCAAAACCTTTTCTATCTCTTCTAAACTCAAACTTACCTTTTCCTGTAAACACTTGAGCATCGTAATCTTTCATTACCTCATCAAGAATATCTCTAGCATTAGCAAGTTCTTCATTTCCTGTTTTTTCTAATAATTCTTTTTGCTCTGCTTTATTAAATGGTCTTTTTGCTAAACCCCAAATACTTGTAATAGCTTTTCGAACTCTACCTTTTTTCTTTGGAAGGTCTATTAGTCCATTTAAATCATTGTCGCTTTTCTTTAAAGACATAACTGTTACTACAGCTTCTTCAATAATAATTCTTTGGTCAGCATCTGGAAGTGGAATTATTTTATCTTTTGCAAGCTTCTTAGTTGCATACTCATAATAATCTTCTTTAAGTTGCTGATTACTTTTACCACTGTCTTTATGTCTTTTTATATACTTACTTCTAGAAATTATATCCTTGTTTTCAAAAACTAAATTTTCAAAAGACATTCCATTATTAAATATAATCCTATCCATATAAAGCATCTTAGCCTTTTGGAAAACAGCTTCACCAAGAACTAGCTTTTTCAAAGCTTTTACAGGAGCACTATCCCAATGCTCCATAAGATAAACGTGAGCTAACTCATGGAATAAAGTTAATTGTGTAGCACTGCTAGCATCAAGGTATACAGATAGTCCTTGAGCCATACCATAATATCTTAAACCACCCTTTGTTTGTGCAAAGAAATCAAACACAACAAGGTTAATACCCTTTTTAGCAAGCCTTTCTCTAAAAACTTTTTCAGCACCAAAATACCTGTCAGCAACAATCTTACCTCCTATTTTAACCTTATACTTTTTAAGGTCGTCCATTCTACTTTCAACTAAATCTACTATTTCTTTTTTAGTAAGCTTACGCCTATTTCTTTCTTTCTTTTTAGAGTTAATCTCTAGTTCATTATTATCCTTTACTTTTTTCTTAGCTTTATTTTTTTGTTTCCCTGCCCTATCCTGTTTTGCTGTTTCTGCTTTTTGTGCTTCTTGTAATGCTTTCTTTTCTGCCTTTAATGATTCTATTTCTTCTTTAACTACTTCTACACCCTCAGGATTAATTGCGGTATTTTCAAGATAATTTACTCGCTCATCTATCTCTTCAATTCTTTTCTCTCTTTGCTTAGGGTCAGTTTTTTTAGCCTTCTTTTTATTCTCTTCTATATTAGCTTCCTTTTTCTCCATCTCATCCCTTAGCTTCTGCTGCTTAACCTCGTTTCTTTTCTTTCTATTTTTTTCATTTATCTTATTAACCTCATCTTGTAAAAACTTACGAGCATCTTTTTGAATTTGTTCCATTCCTAAATGGTAGTCGCTTACAGTTTGTTCCTTTAAAGCAACAGCAGATTCTCTTTCAGCTTCAAGAGCTTCTATTTCTTTTGTTTTTTGATTTATTAACTTGGCGTTTCCATTATCTGGCCTAGCTTCTATTTCTGCTTTTTGAGCATCGTAATTGTCATTAAGGTCATTTATACTATTTTGTTCTTGAGCAATAGCATAAGCTAATCTAACAGCCTCTGTTCTAAAACCTTCTCTTACAGGTATTGTTTTAAGAACACCATTTAAATATGGTTGTACTGCAGTTTCTGCATCTTCTAATAATTGAAAAGCAGTTTCTATTTCAGCTTTATTAACTTTAAATTCAGTTATATTTGCAAGTAGATGATTCAATCTAGCTTTACCAAGTTCAATACCCCCTTTACCTAAAGCTACAGATGATAATACAGCGTTTTCTAATACCTCATATCTTCTGTTAACTGTTTTTTCTTCTTGAGTGAATTCACCACCTTTAGTTCCCTCTTGTTTTAATTTAGCATAAGCTTGAGCAAAAAGATTACCTTTACCACCCTCTTTAAATCCAGAAGCTTCAACCTTGTTATCTATTACATTAGCTCTTTCAGCCGCCTCATTCCACATAGATTTAACAACACCCCTAGCGCCCATTAAACTACCCATAGCAAAAGACACCAATCTTGTTTCAGCAACTTCAGGACTATTATAGTAGTCATAATAGCTCATAAACTCTTCATCTTTCATTTTAGCAAGATTAGTTTTTACTCTCCAATCTTGATAAACCTCTTGAAGCTCCTCCATCTTACCATCTGCAACAGCTATACCACTACTAACAAGTATATTAGTTGCAGCGCTTTTAAATGTCTGACCAGTTTTAGCCTTCATCATATTACCTAAACCCTTAAGTCTTCCATCAAAAATAGAATACTGAAGAGCATCAACAGCCATATAATAAGAATTATCTCTCATTACCTGCAAGCCAACTATTGCTGCTTGGTCTTTTGTTAATCCTTCTTCTAATGCTTGTTTGTGAGCTTCTCCTGCAAGAACAGCTCCTTCGGATAAGTTAGCTCCTAAACCACCTCCAAACCAACTAGCGGTCCCCATTCCTGTGATTTTAGAACCAAAAAATTTCATTCCTATATCTGGACGAGCTTGATATCTAGCTAGCAATTCTGTAGCTCTTTTTACACCATATTTTTTAACAGCAGCTGGGGCAACCATTCTAGTGTAAGCACCTGCAGCAGCTTTACTTCCAGCTCCACCTGTATAAGCAAACACTACCATGTTAGGTATTTGTTTAGCAACTTTAGTGAACCAAAAGTCTGGAATTAATAATTGACCATAATCAACTTTTATATTTCCTTCTGCGTCTCTTTTGATAAATTCTTCTCCATGCTCATCTCTAAATTGCTGTTCAACTTCATCATCAACAGTTTCTAAAGCAGCACCAATACCCCTAAGTGTATCAGTGAAGGATTTAGTTACATCAATACCTGTAAAATATTCAAATGTTTTATGTAAAGGAATAAGTGGATTTATTAAATTTGGCGCTGATAATTGAAGTTCTTTTCCCTGTTGATAAGGAGTTCCCTTTGGGTCTCTTTCTTCGTATATACTTTTAGCGCCTGTATCTTCCGCACCTCCTATCATTTCAGAAACAGAATCCGCCCAGTCAATAACATCTCCTGCTGCAGTAAATATTTGGGAACCTATGCCCGCAACAATACTTCTCCAAGCCATTCCCATGTGAGAAAAATCTTTATTTCCTAATTTAGAACTATGAGCAGCCTGTCTAACATTATCACTATGATGTTCTGTTATTCCTAATACATCAAAATTATTATTAACACTGCCTTGTTGAGCATAAGCTTGCCTAGCGGCATCCATTTCATCATAAACTTTAGGAGACTCATATCCCTCCATAACATCTATAGGGTCAAAGGTGTCTGCCTCTATAAAACCATATTGTCCATCATCACCTGCTGTAACGGCTGTAGGTGACATGTTTTGTTGAGGAATATTTTTAACATTAACTTCAGGAGACTCAAAAGATTCTGTTTGACCAGAGTCATATAGTTCTACCCCTTCTTTTTGTAAGGCCTTGTCTTTAGTAGCCTCAGGGACAGGATTAGCTGCGTTTCTAAAAAAGTTTATATTTGCCATGCTTTTTATTATTCAGACTGCTCCCCTAATATACGATATCCATTTAATATAGCTTGCATATCACGCTGTAAAGTAGCAACTTCTTTCTTTGTTATTATATTGTTATCCTTAAACACATTTAAATACCCTGGGATATCTCCTTCTTTTAATTCAGCAACAGCCTGCTGCATAATAGGGTCTTGTGATGTAGTTAATGTTTGTATAAATACTTGTGGGTCCATTTTATCCTCTGTATAACTTAATGAATGAGCCATAACAGCAGAATAAACAAGAGGGTCAAACTCTTGTATTCCTATTGTTTTCATAGACTCATCTAGTCCATTATGTAAAGATGTAATAGCTTGTCTTGGATTATCTCCTGTAAAAGAAAATTTTTGACCTGGAGTGTAAACGTATTCGCCTGGTGAAACCTCAGCTGCTGTTTTAGCCTTATAATCCATATCACCCACAACATCATCAAACTTTTTAGCCATTCCAGGATTATTCATGTCTATTTCTATATGTATATAATCATCTTTTCCTCTCCAAAAACCATCTTGGTCTCTTAAAACCAAAGTAACTACTCCATCTTTTGCTTTGTTTTTATTAAGTTCAGCACCATTCCCCTCTGCCGTAACATCATCATATGTTAATAATTTTGTTTTACCATTAACTCTGTCTGTTGTAACCTTAAGTCCATATTGGAATCCCATAACTTCTAATCCTCCTCTTTCATCATAACTACCGCCAAAAGTTTCTCCTAAAGACATAGAGTTTCCGTCTGTATCATATGCTGTTACACCTCCATGTTGTATAAGTTTATTTATTTGGTCTAAATCAACCCGCATATCATTAGAGTTTAAATCTTTCTTTTCTATATTAAACAAACTAGAAACAAAATCTTTTTCTTGACCATAAAATATTCTAGTTCCATAAACTGCACTTTCTCCCACTTGGTCAAATATTCCCCCACCAGCACGGTTTCTTAAGTTTTCTAACACTGTGGCGTTACTTCCTGTTTCCCAAAAATAATTAAAATCTCCCTGAAACCCTCTATCTAATTGCTCGTTCATTAATATTATTTGGTCACTAGCTTTAACAGAATTAGCTTTAGATATTCTTTCTTGGTCTCTATGCCCCTCAATAGAATGTTTACCACCCATAGTAGTATTAAGATAGTTTATTAACATATCATTTGTTATACTACCTCCATGAGACACATGAGTATCGTTTATATTCTTATCTAAAAGATAATTAAATAAAACTTTATCGTGATTATCTTTATGATTAAGATAAGCTTCCCCAACACTATTATATTGATTAATATCTAATCCTTCTTTGTCATAATCTAGATATTGTCCGTGAAATATAAAAGCATCATTTTTACCACTTTGCCAATCTTGAAAACCTTGATGGTCTATAGCAGAAACTAAATGTGGATTTGAATTAACCACATCTAAATATTGAGTTAAAGCTTTATGATTATGTCTTATAGTTTTAGCTTCATCACTCATAAGAACAGCATCTCTATAGTTTTTTAAATGTTGCATACCGCCCCCTCTCATAAAGGCAGTGAGGTCGTCACCATAAAATTCTAATTGAGATTTAATTTCAGCTTCAGCATCTGAAGCAACAGTTTGCATTTTTTGTAAATCTTGAGGCCTGTAATGTTTTGCTAATTGTTCTGCTTGAGCATTTATTTGGTCAAGATGATTTTGAACTTTCATCTCGTTTTGTTGTTCCAACAGCTTAGCTTGTTGCTCAATTTGAAAAGCTTTAAGTTTATTTTGCTTTTCTTGTTCAGCTCTTTGTCTACCTCTTTGTGCAGCAGAAGCCCAATTTCCAACTATTCTTTGATAATTTGCCATTTTTATTATGTTATTTTAGTTCTATTTGCTTGATTTACTTCTGAATCTATATCAGAGCCAAAACCTTTTTGTTCAAATAATTTAGCATAAGCATCCATTAAAGGTTGTTGAGTAACAGACTTTACAGCATAACTAACATTTTCTAATGCAGTTTCTATAAGTGCATTACCTATTTGCCCATGTAAATTAGATTTTCTAGCAGCTTCATCATAAGCCATTTTATTATCTATTTGACCACTTTTTTGTTTGTATGTATTTTGATACTGCAATGCCTTTCCATAATTTTTCATGTTTTCTCTTTGCATAGCAGCATCTGCAGCACTTAACTTTAAAAGACCTTCAACTCTATTGGCGTTTAAAACACCTGCATTAGCTAAAAAAGCTCCCCTACTACCTCCTGCTGCTCTCATTACATTTCTTACGCCCAAATTGTAAGCTTTAGATAAATCTGCATTAGCACTTGCTTTTTCTTCAGATGTTAATCCTGACTGAGCCATTTCTCTCATTTTTGTCATATGAGCATTCCACGCAGAATCTAATTTAGGCATTTCTTCTACAGGAATATCTTCTAAAGCTTTGTTCATGTGCTTCATCCCCATTCCTCCAGCTAACAAACCTAATGCTGCACCAGCAGCTATTCCTAAACCTTGACCAATTCCTTCTTTATTTTTTTTCCACCATTCTTTTCTTTTTTCACCTTTCTTTCCTTTGTCATCATCATCTGTAGGTAAGGTTAATTCTTGTTTAATAATTTCAGGCTCTTCTGTATCTGTTGGCTTAACTTCATCAACAGTTTTTTGCTCTAAAGTAATAGGTGTGGTTTTCTCTATATTTGTTGGTAAAGGTTCTGGTATGTCTACATCTCTACCTTCTACTTTAGACACCCAAGGTTCAATTTCCTTTTCTACAACATCATCCATAGTTTTTAGATGACTTACGTTTATTTGTTTATCATAACCTTCGTAGCCAGGACGCTTCCATTCCATGCTTCTATGAGCAATACTACCAATTGGTGGTTTTTGAACATAAACCTTTTTACCGTTTTCGTCATAAGTTTGATTCCAAACTTTTCCAGCATTGGGGTTTACAGTTTTATAAATATCTCTTAAAACTTTAGTAATCCCTGTTGGATTTCTTTGTTTTTGTATCCACTCAGGAACAGGCTCATACGGGTCTCCTTTTAAATCTTTTCTTTCTTGAGGTGTAAGTTCATTATATGATTTATTATGTTGTTGATATGACAGCCAATCCATGTGTGTTTTTGCCTCAAACTCTCCTCTTCTTCTTTGATTCTGAAGTCCTCTTTCTTGTAAATTAGCTGCTTCCCCTTCAGTAAACATATTATTTCTTTCACTCCAATATCTTGAGTCAGTTCCATTTTTTATAATATCAGCTCTTATTTTTATATACTGACCCATTCCCTCCCTGTAGTTTTCATCAGAAGGCTCTTCATTATTCATAGTGTTCAAAACCTTTTGCACTTCATCTTCTACACTAACATTTACATTTCCTTGCGAATAAATATCTGTTGGCTGCTTTGTTTGAAACTCTTCTGGAGCTTCAACTTTTTCAAAATCAAGTAACGTCCCGCTTGCAGGTGACGAATAGTTTTTTCGTATATAATCTAATTCTCTTTTAAGTGTATTAGAGTTTAAAGGACTTCCTGCGCTCTTTAAAGCCAATGAATCGCTTGCAAGAGTTTTTACAGTTGTGTCTATTATTTCTGCTGGAGAAGAATTATTTTCAAGATTTTGGTCTATTGTTTCAAAAAAGTTATTTACAGCCGCGCTTTTTCTTTTAAAAGGATTTGGGTCATTTATATCTCCTTTTGTTCCTGTCCCTCCATTAAAATGATGCATTGTAGTCATTGTATCATAAACAACATCAGGCACTTTTCCTATGTATTTATCTCCTATTTCTGAGTCAACTTTTTCAAAAACTTTTGCTGCCATTGCACGCTTAGTGTCTTCACCAGAATCTATTTTAAGTCTAGAAAAACTACCATCTTCTTGTTTAATTTTTATTCCACTACCTTTAGATTCTTTTTGTATTAACCCTTCAGATAAAAGTTGTTTTGTTGTTTTTCCTAAAATACCAAGGCTTTCCCATTTTTCAGCAGTTTCTTTAGGAATGCCATGTGCAACTAAATCTTCAACTGTTTTTACACCTAATAAATCTACACCAAAACCAACAGTAATTCCCGAATTATCATTAGGGCTATATGAATAGGAAACAAAATCCTCCATAGTGTTAAGGTGTTGCAATCTTTCTTCGAATCTATGTATATTATTATAATCTGTTTTAGCCATAATATTCTTTTATTCTAGTTCCATATTTAGCTGTTCCTGCCTTTTTCCAAGAATCCATCTCTGAAAAAACAAGCTCACCAGCTTTTTTATAATTTTTAGTTGCTTTGTATTTGTCAAGTTTAGACATAGCTCCCTTATCAAACACACCCTCGCCTCCTGTTAATTCCATGCCTGTATCATTTCCCTGTTTATCAACAACAGTAAGAGGGTTTGTTTTGTGAGAAAATTCACCAGGAGTCATTCCTCCTTTAACGTATTTTAAATAACCACCAGTG
>TARA_R100000805_G_scaffold11066_1_pt1 | contig 16454 bp, 22 predicted proteins | sample TARA_R100000805 | Tara Oceans TARA_R100000805 (sample SAMEA2622832) | marine metagenome | biome: marine biome (ENVO:00000447); feature: surface water layer (ENVO:00002042); material: "saline water (ENVO:00002010), including plankton (ENVO:xxxxxxxx)" | depth 5 m
CCTAATTCTATAACATATTCTTTTTTTATATAATTCTTTTTTTCTATTGATACTAATTTATTCATTTCTCTTTTAGTTTTAATTTTTAGTTAAGTAACCAACCTTAATTACTTGTTACATTTTTAGGTTGTATGAAACAAATATAATACTTTTTTAACAAATGGCAAAATAATTTAATAAATATTAAGAAAGTTTATTAACAAAAAAATGTTAATATCATAGTTCCATTGGACAAATTATAGGTAATCTACCATTATCTAAAATAACAGCACAGCCTAATATTGGTTTAGCGGTATGGAATTTAGCGTAAGAATAAGCAAAAGATTTATAATCTATACCGCAAGGAACTTGTACGCCATACTTTAAATCATTAAGAGAGGCTGTGTATATTGCAAAAGCCTCAGTATGTATATGCCCTTGTACCATAGACATACCCCAATTTTGTACACGCTTCATTATAGCTTTACCACTACAACCTGTACCATGTACATATAATACATTATCATGCACAAATTTTTCTTCAAAATTCCAACCTGGACAGCCTAAAACATCGTTAAAATCTCTAATCCATCTTTTATCTATACCTCCCTCCTCGCATTTCCTATGGACTATTAAATCATGATTCCCGATCGTAACATCTACATTTTTAAAAGCTCTATTCCAATCTTTCATCTGTTCTATACACATATCTAATTCATACTTTGCTCCATGTGTTTCGGTATTTGTAGAGTGAAAGCTCCCAAAGTGTGAATCTATTATATCTCCGGTAGCTGAAAAAGCGGTACAATTATATAATTCAGCTATACGCTGACAGTGTTCTAAATATTTTGGGTGTGTATAGGGTAAATGTATATCTCCAATTACCAACCGATTTACTTTAGGTTTTCTTATATCCTTTAGTATAGTAATTTCATTGGGTTTTAATCTATACCTATTGTTCCTCAAATTTTATTTTTTAAGTTTTTCGACCGAGCGTCCTCCAAAATATGCTCCAATCACTGTAATAAGAGTAGTGGTTAAAAGGCTAACAAATTCTGGTTTAACATTAAAATCAATACTACCACTATCTATGAATACAAGTAGCATAGTACAAACAATTAAAAATATTAAGACTATAGGTCTTACATTCTTACTCAAGAAACTATCGCTATTCATATCTGATTTCCATCTTTCGCTAACATTCTTCTCTACTTCTATTTGATGATTTACCATTAGCTCTTTAATCTTTCTTTTAGCCTCTAATTTTTCTTCTTTAGATGTACTTAGATTGTCTAATACACCTCCTACAGATTCTACTAATTTATCAGCTCCTCCTCCAAATATTGTTTTTAGTATTTTCATAATCCTTTTTCTATTGTATGATATTTATATTTAGTTTTTCCACTTTCTTTATAAGCCTCTAATAATGACTTTCTATTATATTCATGATTATAGCTTATATGAATCCAAGAGTAATCAAATTCATTTATCATTTGGTCAAAAGGTAATCCTAATTCTATAACCTTATCCCAAATATCTTTATTCTTCATTACCCCATCTACTTTTAATTGTAAGTCCGCCGCCTGTCCTTTCATGTGGGAACTTTTTTTACTTCCCTTTATGATTTTGTTTAAATTTTCTGACCGATATCCTGATGTAATTCTAATTGGCTTTCCTAAAGCGTCTCTAAGTGGCTGTAAGACATATTTTACTAATAGTTGTATATTTCTTATATGTTCAGAACTTGGACTATTATCTATATTGTTTCTTATAGCTGTAACGCTTTTAGTAAATTCGTTTAGTGTAAAATTTTTGGATAAAATCATTATCTATATTTTGAGATTACTATACTATCTATAATAGCTTGTATATCTTGTTTTTGAATATCTAATTTAAAAAGGAGATTTCCTTTATATCTTTTTATCTCCTCAGTTTTATTAAAAATAATTATTGTAGGTAAAACTCTAATCTTGTAAGATTCTGCCAAATCAGGAAAATCCTCTATACATATTCTGTACTTCCTACAATCTTTAAGATTGCCTAAGAATTGACATTTATTACTGTCGTTCCAATCCGCCCAAAACTCTACTACTATAGGCTCAGTGGATTTTTGAGCCTCATTGAGTTGAGATTTGTTAATAAACGATTGGCTCAGACATTGATAAGGAATTACCCACAATAATATATATATAAAAAATCTCATTTAAGCTCGTAAACCCTCTCCTCTATCTTCTCTACCTGCGTTTCTATTTTATCTAATTTATCAGCGTTTGACATAACTGTAGTCGAAATTAACTCTAACTTCAAATCTAATTCCTGTCTTGTAATTTCAGGATCGGGAATTTCTACTACAGGTAACTCCTTAGCCGCTTGTATTTCCATACTTAAACTCCAATACATACCAACAAAACTTGACACTAAAAGGACGATTCCTATTATAGATTTTATTGAGAGTAAAAATTTGCTATCTTCTGAGATTTCTTTAGCCATAGTTTAACATTTATTACAGTTTCTATCAGCTATTCCTTGCCCTATAATTAAAGCAACAGTAACGATTACTAAAGTATTCATTTTAGTATCGCTAATTCCAAAACTTTCAGAAAAAAGTATTAGTATTAGAGTTACAAATCCATACCAAAACTTCCTACTTTTTACAAATTTTAAGATTAATTCTTTCATTTTTTATTTTATTTTAAGGTTAATTTTACCATCTTCTATATATATATTTTCTCGTCTATATATTTCCTTTCCATTTAGATTATATATTTTATTTTCGTTTTTTGTTTTTTGGAGTAGCTCTAATATCCCTGTATTCCCACAAGGTAATCCTGTAATACAATCAATATATTCAGTAACATATAAAGTATCTATAATAGGTACTTCTACATAAACAGTATCACAAGGTACATAGTCAAATACAGCACAATCCTCTAAAGTTGTAGGTACTGCTCCATTTTCATCTGAGCCATCTACACAATCTAACCAACCATCATTAAGGTAATACAAGTTATTAAGACCATTAGGAACACAACCATTAGGAGAATACTGAGTCCAATTAGCTTCATCATTTCCACAATAAAATCCATTTTGCTCGACACATAATTCGCAATTTGTTTGACTAAATCCATAATTAAAAATTAAAAACAATACTAATAATTTCTTCATAACTAAAATATTAAATAATTAAACCCTATTCTAAATTCACTTATAGGCTTTTCCCAATACTCTAAATAAGTACCCTCTACAAATACACCTAAATTTTTAGTAATCCTCCAACCAGCTACTAACCCAAAATCAACATCTGTAGGAATACCTTGATAATCATAAGAATAATCACTAATACCATAGTGATATGGTAATACATTTAGCCAAGCGTGTAACCAATAGTCTTTATTATAGTAATAGTAACTCGTTCCAATAACCATAGAAAGCTCATAGACGCTCCCTAAAGCGTTTAATTGCTCTTGGTTATATTGAGCTATAGCTGAGCCAAAATAATGTTTAAAAAACTCATCATTTGAAGTGGCTATTAATTCTCCATTATTATACCAATGATGATTACCTTGTACAAATTGGGTAGAATAACCAAAGTCCTCAGCTAATTCTTGGAAAGAACTCTCTCCACTTTGCCAAAATTCCTCTATAGGAGATACGCCATAGACAGCGTGTTGACGCCCAACAATACCCATAGTAAAATTAAAACCTCCTTTACTAATTCTATATCTTGTATCAAAAGATATATACTCTAAATCTCTACCCTCATCATTTTTTATTTGAAATTTAGTAACGCTTTTATCTGACATATAGCGAATCCAAAAATCTCTATTAATAAATGTTTCAGAACGATTACGAATAAAAGAATAATTAAGTAAATACTCCCAGCCATTGTAAAAAGAAATAGTAGTATTATCCGCAATACTTTTTTCATCTCCTGTATACCAAGTTTTTTTCTTTTGCTCGTAATCAAAAAAAGCGATTCTCCTAATACCAATTTGTAAAGAGTAATCAAATGGGTTGATTTGTGTGGTTTCTTCATATCCTTTATTTATAGCTATATAATCCTGATTCTCTATATAAGAGGTTTGAGTACTAAAAGATGAATAAAAAGTAGCGTACTTAAAAAAGTCTTGAGCCTTACAAGTTCCTATCCCTAAAACAAAAACTATTAAAAAAAAGTATATATGTGTTTGATTTATTTTCATATTATAAAACTTTTGTATAAGCATAAGTTACATAAACATCAGCAGTCCAATCTCCATTAAAAGCTCCACTACTCCATATTATAAAAGGTTTGTTTAATAATGTACCATCTATAGTACCACCATTTGGAGGCTCTGGAGTAAAAGTAAACGCTCTATCATCATTAAGTCCATTCATAAATCCCCTGTGAGCCGCCCAATATGATGTAGTAGTTGAATTGTCATATCCCATATACATATATTTATTAGCTGATTCAATACCTGATGGAGTTGAAACTAAAAATGTAACTTGATATACAGTAATCATATAACCACTTAAAGCTCCTACTAATGTTTTAGAAGTAGTATTTAAAGCCTGAGCCTCTGCATTACTTAATGAAATTTTATCTGTTTGTATAACATATTTAAAATCCATCTTTTTACTCGTACCCGCACTACTACCTGTAGTATCAGAAACATCTACAACCATTAATAAATCTCCACTACCTGCCTGTTCTGTTAGAGCTGTCTTGTCTGTTAGTTTTACTGTTGCCATTTAAATACTTTTTAAGTTTTTGTATATTATTTTTTATTTGTTTTTTTGTTTTTTTTGTAAGCATATTTTAACAATCTACTATAGTTACTCCAGCTTTCCTTAAAATTGCTCTCATTCTATTATTAGTAGGAGCTACATCTAAATTTAAACCCGCGTAGTAGTTGGCTGTTGTAGGACTAAGCTCTCCAGGATCGGAATTACTTTGATATTCAGCAAAATTTGAATCTACTACATAATCTATTAAGCGTTCTCTATAAAATTCCCCTTGGTCTAAAGCGGCATTTATTAAAGGTTTTAAATCATCATGAGTAACAGCTGTACCTTGTTCTGTATTCATAGCTACTATAGAATTATTTACCATACGAATACGAAGAAATGGCAAACAAGTAGAGTAGGCAAATTGTACTAAAGCTGGTTGTATATAAGTTTGTAATAATGTTAAATAATTACCTGTTAAGCTATCGCCTTGTATATCTGATACTAATTTATTGTATAAATCTGTTCCAAGCACAGGTAAGATATATCTATCTTGTGCCATTAGTATATAAGGTAGTAACAAGTCATCAGAAACGCTCTCGCCAAGAGAGGTATCTTTTTTTAATCTACCTGTACTAATAAATAAAGTGTGTTGTATTGCCATAATTTTTAACTGTATTTACCTCTTGTTGGAGTATTAATAGGAGCTAATGTAGGAGCTGGACCTTTAGGCTCTTGACCTTTTATTTTCTTCCAACTTGAAGCGAATCTACCACTATTAACCTCTGACAAAAAACTATTTTTAAACATATCTAAACTTCCATTAGGTAGGTAAGCTCCCGCCTTATAAGTCTTACCGCCTATTGTTACTTCTGAGCCTTTAGGTACTCTTTTTCTTACAAAGAATTTTCTAACAAAATAATGATGGCAATATACTCCACCTTTCCACTTAAAAATATCATAAGTAGCCGCCCCTTTTTTACCAAACCCTTTATTTACTGTTAGATTAGAGGCTTGTTTTAAATTATTAATTGTATATAACTTACCTCCTTTACTTAGCCTTACCATTTGTTTACAAAAATCTCTACTCTTAGAGGATATGTTTTGAGAGTATCTATATAAAACTCTTATAAAACCAGCGTTACTATCACTATTAGGACTATCTGGGTTAGATGGTATTCTACTTGCACTTGCAAACTCATAATATTTATTTAAATGTTGGTTAGCAAAAGCCTCGAATTTACTCTCAGTATTAGAATCAGTATCTTCTGTATCAATTTCGCCTAATTCAAACCACTCATCTTTATCTATTTCTGTTCCTTTTAAATTTGATAAAAATACTTTACTATCATCTTCTGTTAATTCTGTTAATTCTTCAACATTTTTTATTTCTTTTACTTTTTTAGCCGCCCATGATTGCCCAGCGTCTCCTCCCCATAACGCCCAAGCTATTCTACCTGCACTTGGGAAACCATCTTCTCCTGGCTCAAAACCCTCTCCTCCTTTACTACTTTTTTCATGTCTTGCAAAAAAACTATTCATACGCTTAATCGTTGATATTGAGAGATTTTGACCATTAGAGATAGTCCTCGCTCTTGCGACACCTGTCTCAGTTCCTCCTCTACCATACTCTCTACGCCATTCTAAGCCTTTTTTAGCCTCAGCAATCATACCTTTAGTTGGTTTAGTATCAATATCTTTTAACGCCTTAAATTCTTTCTTTACAGGCTCATTAGTATCTATACCCTCTTTCTCTTGTTCTTCTTCGCTTACTTTAGCTACTGTTTCTATGTCAATAAAGTCAGCTGGTTTTAAAGATTTAAAGTATAAATCTAAATGTATATCGTTTATTTGTAATACAGGCTCTAATCCACTTAATAAAGTATTTTGGAAAGGTTTAATCACAGTATTATTAAATAATGAGTAGCTATCTCTAAGCTCATCAGCATTATTACCAAATCCCGATCCATCTCCTTTTACTCCAAAGAGGAGAGGCGATACTATTCTGTGTCCGGTTAAAACCTTTCTCGTGGTTTCTTGAGATAAGAATTGGTAACTATCGCTATTATCGTTTGAAGTAATAGGCACTATCTCAGGAGCTGTTTCTTTACCATCATTAAAGGTTAATAATATTCTACCAGCGTTACCACTTCCAGCAAATTTATCGTTTATTTGTCTTTCTATCTTTCTTCTTTCCTCATGAGATGGGATTCCATTTGACATATTAATAGCAAGGCTGGGAAACATACCCGATTTGATATTACTTAGATGAAATTGTGCTATCTCCATATCTAATTGAATATAAGAGGTAGAGCCTTGATAGTCAGGAAGTGAATAGTAATAGCTACCCGGAGAATAATCTTTGATACATAATACTTGACTTGCTTCAGTTCTATCTTTAGAGCTAAAGGATTTATATACTCTTGGCTTAAATTTCCTTACATTCGTCCAATCAGCACTATAATAATACATTTCCACATCTCCATAACTATTAGTCTTACCACTTCTTACATATTGAGCGGGTATATGATACATCTCTACTATCTTAGTTCTTGGCTTATTCCATATTACATTAACATAACACATTCCAAATAACTTTAAATCAAAAGCTAAGCATTTTAATAAGTCTTTTTGTGAGTTTTTAAGTAAAGAGGTAAGTTTTAGCCACTGTTCCTTATGTTCAGGACTATTATCTCTATCTGTAGCGTCAATACCCTCTCCATAAATCATAGCCGCTACGCCTTTTATTATAGCGTTATTTATACTACTTCCATTATATAGCTCTAATAAGTATTGTGGGTATAAATTATCATCTCCAAAAGATATATAATCTTTATTGGCAATCTCCGCTATAGCTGGTAGATTAAATTCGGATAAATGTAGTACTGATATTTGTGTTTTTTCTTTCTTTTTCATTTTTACCAGGTTATAGTTCCATATTGATTGTCCTCATTATTTGAAGTAGGCTTACCTGATGATAATGGTAGCACAGCTTTTAAATCATTATTTGAGTATTCTGTAAAATAGCTTATAGGTACATCAGAATCTAAAGAACTAAAAGTTTCATCTACTGTAACATTAAGTACAATACTTAATCCCTCTATTTTAGTAGAGGCGTTTACATTTAAACTATGAGTATCTCTATAATATACATCTATATCAAAAGTTTCATTTATAGGAGGTACAAAATTTCCTAACAATCTATATAGAGTACTTGCTCCATCATAAGTCGCTATATTTGAACTTGTAGGATATACTAATGTTAGCCTTAAAGTCCAACATCTATCGTTATTAGTGTATTCTGGAGCGTTAAAATCTCCATTAGCTGTAGGATAAGCTACAGCCGATCTTATCCAATTAGTTTTCCTACCTCTAAAATAAAAGAGTAAATACTTTCCTGTTAAAGTACTTGGCTCAACAAGGCTACTTATATTCTCATAAAAAAATATATTTTGTACTTGAGCCATTCCCGAAGAATAATTTAAATTATATACTCCCATTATTAAACTTTTTTAAATATTTTATTATAATATTTAGTGTATAAATTTAATTTATCATTTTCATTAGTTATAGAGTTTAATTTTTCTTCAAACTCCTCTCTAATTTTTTCATCTATTTCTATACATTCTACTTTTGTAGCCATTAATCAGTATATTCGTTATAGGGATTAGATTCTATTTTAACTTCTTTTTTTTTCTTTTTTGGTTTAGGAGTATCATTTGTAAAATACTTCTTTTTAACTTTATCCGATAAATTCTCTACTTGATGAGGTAATAATTGACCATACGCTAAATTCATTGTACCGGGTTTATAGTCTTTGTATTGTTCTTTAACTTTCCAAGCCATAATAATAAGTGTTTATATTATATATATAAATAAAGAAATCGTTTTTATTTGTACGAATTGTAAAAAAAACTTTATAAAATATAGTAGAATATAAAATATTTTTTATAAAATACTTGTTTATTTAAAAATTATTACAGGTACTTAAAATCTTTCGTTTAAGCTATTTTACCCCTACTTTGATATAATCACATTAGGGTATGTGAGAAAGTTAATTAGATGGAATTTCCCTCAAGAAGAAAATTAGTAATTTTTGGGCATAGTAAAATGTAAAATATTTTTTATATATTTGATTATTATTAACTAATACTAAAAGAGATGAAAACAAAAATTATAAAAAATGAATTTGGTTTGTTTGAATTACATATAGATAATGAATTATGTGTAGTTAAAAAAACAAAAAAAGAAATTATTAATTTTTTAAATGAAACTAATAAATAAAAAAATGAAAAAAGAAAACAAAATTGCACTAATGGATTTTATTTATAAAATAGATGTAATAGGTGTAAATAATTCAATGTTAAGAAAGGAATTTGACAAACATAACAAAAAACAATGGAGAGAATTTATAGAAAAACAAATTAAAATTTTAGATAAATAAAAAAAGGGAGCAATTAGCTCCCTTTCTTTTTGAGTAACGATTATTACTATGTTCCTACAGTGATAAGTAAATTAGTCTCATCACTAAGTCCATCAAATGGGTATTTAGGTGTAGCTGTACCCGCATTATCGCCAGGTCCAGCTGTAGCAGGTAGCCAAATCATAGGATCGGTTTCCTCAGCTCTTAGCTCAATAGTAAATCCTGTCATATCTCCTTTAGCAGCTCCTGTTACTATAGTACCTCCTGATACATCTACTCCATTATTCATACCTAATAAAAATACATTATCATTCATATCCTGTACAAATACTTGACTTCTATTATAAGCCATTAACTTTATCTCATTACATTGAGCAGCTGTTAGCTTTTGTAAAGAAAGCGACAAAGTCTGTTCAAAAAAAGTAGTACCTGTAGATGGGTCTGATGTTGTGTTAATAGTTACTGATGATAAATTAGGTCTCAAATCGTATTGAAATACTGTGGTTTTGTTAGTACCTCCATCATCAGCCGCTACGTCCCATAATGTAAATCCAGCCGCCGACATTACATTAGCTGTCGCTCCTGTACCTAAAGTACATACACTACGAATATTAGAGCAAAATGATGATACGAAAAAAACTTTTTTTAGACCACCTATAGAATCTTTACAGGAAACAAGGCGTCCAAGTGTTAAATTACAACTCATTTTTTATTTTTTTTATTTTGTTTATAAAAAGGGAGTATATTTCAACTCCCATTAATTATCATTACCCTGCGTAAAGTACCATATCGCTACCAAAAGCGTAATTAATACCAGCTGTAAATCTCATTACTACTCTGATTTCATCACTACCATCAAGATTAGCCATATCTAATAACTTCACTTCTGAGCTTGAGCCATCTGTACCCATAAACATATTAGATACTCTACCAGCTACAATAGTATTATCAGCTAATCCCGGAGCATGAGCTAATTGAATACCTACATAAGTTAAAGGTACTTCGCCTTGTGCTTGGTATAAGTTAGCATAACCAAGAGAAGCCTGTTTTTGTTGATAGAATCTATAAGCTGATGTAGGTATAAAGATTCTTAAATCTTCTTTACCATAAACAGCTGTAGGTATAGCGTCCATTACTTTACCTAATTCATCTACAATATTACCAGCTGTCAAAGTAGTAGCTCCAGCTACATCATTTACATCAGCGTCAGCAAGTAATAATTTTCTAAAGCCATCAAACTGTCCATTTTCATCAGTAGTACCGTCCCAAATAGATTTTTCTATTTCAGCTGATACTCTTGCAGCTGTTTGACCTATAATATAATCGCCAAACGCTTGAGGTACTGTTCCATTAAGTCCAGCTGTCATATTAGCTCCCTCCCAAGATGATAAATAATCTTGTTTACAAAGCGTCATATTTACATCAAAATTTCTTGGCTCTAATACTCTTTCAGCATAAGTAAGAGTACCAGAATCATTATAACCACAAGTAGCGTCAGCCATTAAGTTACCAGCTGTACCTGCAATAGTTATTTTTCTTAAATTTGCTTTGTACTTTACATTGTTTAAGAAAGTTATGTTATTCTCAGCCATAGTAGTACCCGAAAGCAAAGCCGCCGATATATACCCAGCTGCCGCCTCTCCAGCGTAGTTAGAAGTAACACTATCAGCAAAATTATATTTTTTATTCGCCATTTTATTAAAGTTTTTTTATTATTATTATTTATTTCTGTTCATAAAGTACGCCACTCTTTCTTGTGTTGAAAGTTTTGACATATTAACTTTTTCTTTTTTTGATGTAGATTCAGGATTGTGTTTAAAACCCTTAGCTCCTGGCTCTTTTTCAAATTCTACTAATTTAGCTTTTAAGTGTTCCACTTCTTCTACTAAACTATTTACCATATCTTTTGACATCTCTAATTTTTCATCTTCTACTTCTTCTACTTCTTCTACCTCCTCTACTTCTTCTTTAGATTCTTCTACTTCTTCTGACATTTCTACATCTACATCTTTATCATCTCCAAATACTCTTTTTTCTAACTCCTCTACTCTATCTTTTAGCTCCTCGTAAGACTTTGCCCAATCCGCTTTCTCAGCTGGACTTTCATCTTCTTCTTGCATTTCTTCTTTTTCTTCATACTCCTCTTTCTTTTGCTCCTCATCAGCTCCTAAATCAGTTATTTTACTATCTGTATCTATTGTTATTTTTCCTCCATCTTGTAAAGTATATGTACCCTCTCCAAGTGGCGAAGCCTCTCCATCATCAGAAATAACAAATACCTCAGACCCAACAGCCATTCTTTCATCTTCTGTAGCAACTACTCTACCATCTTCTAAGATAGCCTCAGCGTACATTTTTACTTCTTTTGATTCTTTGTTATCTACTGATAATAAAGTTTTGATTTTTTCTAAAGTTTTATTCATTGTAAATGATTTTATAGTTATATATAATTTATTTAATATTGTTTTTCAGCCTACCTATTAACTGTACCATTTTTTATTGCTGAGCATATTTTGGCGGCTGATTTTTTACCATATTTTTTCTTCATGTCAGCGATACATTGTCTAAAAGGATATTTAGCTAAAGCCTGTTTAGTTATATACTCTTTCATTAAAGCGTATTCCTCATTTTCATCTTTAGCTATTATCATTCTTATTCTATCTAACAAATCCTCATCATTTAACCTTTCTTCTTTTGTGTATCTTTTTTTCTTTTTCTTTTTCTTATACATTTCTGTAGCTTCTGAGTGTTCTGTACAAGCCATATATCTAATCACTCCCTCTACTTTATGCTCATGATAACCCTCGCAATTTTTAAATAATTTAGCGTATGCCTCAGCTTCAATTTTAGTAGCAAATAAAGGCTCTCCATCTAAAGCTCCTACAACAGATATTTTATCTACTAAGTTTTCAAAGTTGGCTTTATTCATAGTAGCCTCTATTAGCCGATCGGTAAAATATCCCTCTATACTAAAGCCTTTTACTTCTTTATTCTTTACTTTTTCCCATACTTCGTTATTGTCAATTTTCATTTTTACAAACCAAGTACCAAGAGGCATATTTTGAAATCCAAATTGAGAGGATTTATCGTATTTTTCATCTTCTTTAATCCAACTCTCTACAACGCTTAATCCTTGTAGTGTTTCTCTATGCTCGTAAGTAGTGTTATTGTTTCTTAGATTGCTCATAAATAGCTCTTGAGCCTTTTTTATAGTTTCTTCGCTAAAGTAAACTATGTACTCCTCGCCCTCCTCCTGATTGTAACGAGGTATCTCCTTACCAGGAATAAGTACCGCTCCTACCAAAGTCTTTTTTTCTTCGTCTAATTTTGCTAACGATAAGAAATTGTCTTTTGAGAAAAAAACCCAATCCGATTCAATCGCTGGAAATTCGACAAGGCTAATAGCCTCTACTCCAAATCTTTCAGCTCTTTCGTCTATTACTAATTCTACTAATTTTTTCTTTTTATTTTTATTTTTTTCTCCCATTATAATTATATATATAAAATTGTTAATATTGTTTACAAGGTAGCTTGTAAGTCTAATTCATTTTGTAGAGCTTGTGAGTTTGTTATTTCATTTTCTACAACATAAGCCTGAACAGGAGGGAAGTTACTTTCTCCTCCACCAAACACATTCAAAGGCGTAGATACTGTTCCTCCTATTGGATTAAACGCTCCAGCTCCACCTCCACCACTTGCACTTATACCTCCATTACTACCACTACCACCACCATCTCCTGTATCTACCGCATATATTTTAGCTAAGTTTTTAGCTCCTAAAAGAGCGATTACTGAGGCTTGAGCTATTCCTATAGGGCTACCTTTCCAAAAATCCAGAGCCTTAGTTGCGGCTGAATAAGTAGCTATAATAGTTTCGGCAGCCGCCAAGTGTTTGTAAGCCGCCGCCTCTTGCTCAAATAAATCTTTAGCGTCTCCCGCTATTTGTTGAAACGCGTCTAATTTCATTTGTCGCTCAGCTTTAATATATCTTTTAGTTATATCCTCTTTCCTTTTTTCATGAGCCTCTAATAATTGTTCTTGTTTTTCGTAGTTACCCTCGTATTGAGCGTATAGCTCTTTAAATCTATTTTCTTCTGTTAATAAATCTTCCTCTAATTTTAATTCAGCCTCACTTTTATCTGTATTTCTTGTGTATTCAGCAAACTCTATTCTTTTTTGTAAATCTTTTTCTCTTAAATCTGCCTCCCTTTGTAGTTTTTCTTCTTCAATTCTTTGCTCCTCCTCAGCGTATTTCCTAATTATTTCAGCCACAGCGTTCTCTCTTTCTTCTGTAAGAGCCTCTGTCAATTCGGCGTTATGCTCAGCTAACTTAAAAATTTCTTTATATTGTTCCATAATATCCTCTATCTCTACTGACATAGAATCACGCCTAAACAATCTTACTTTTTCCTCAGCTACAGCATATAATCCTGAAACTGTTCTATTATATTCTTCTAATAAATCTTCTCTCTCAGTTTGTACATCTCCCTCATTCTTTGTTACTTGTTTATTATGATTAGTTACTATTTTATCTTGTTCTTCCAAAGCGGCAATAATGAGAGCCGCCTCATCTTTCATAGACTTCTCTGTCATTTCCATATTTCTTGTCTTAAAATCCATCTCGGCGTCTAATATTAAGTCTATAAAGTGTTCATGGTCTTTCCCAAAATCTTCAAATAATTGGGCAACAAAAGTTCTTGTACTGTGATGGATTAATTTATTTCCTTTTGCGGTCGTATATCCAAACCTTTGGAGAATATCCGATATTTGCTTGTCAGTAAAATCTCCCTCATCAGTTATATATTTATGTAATTTTTGTATAGCAAAAAAAACTTCTGTTATTTCGTCTACATGATATTGGTAACCCTCCTCATCAAAAAAGTTTATCATAAAAGCTCCTCTAAATTTATCCATCATTTTAGTTACATGGTCATTTACTTTTTTATTAGACTTTAAAAATTCGCTCATTTCTTCTCTACCAACTTCATCATAATATTTTTCTACATTTGCTGGGTCTTGTAAGTAGTTTAATTCCTCTTGTAGCCTAATCATCTCCTCAGTACTTTGTATTCTTGTACCTGTTACTGTTTCATTTGTCTTTTCTAAAGCCGCTTTGTAATCTTTTTCAGCTTGTTCTAATTGCTCTAAGATAGATAAAGATTCTTTTTCATCTTCTAAGTTTTGAGATATAGCGTCAAATAACTCCTGTTTTTCTTCTTTCTCTTTCTTTACCCTTTCCATCTCTTTCTCATAAGCCTCTTTCCTAACTTGGTCTCTTTCTCTAATTAAAGACTTCTCGTTGGTTAGTTGCTCCGATCTTTGGCTGTTTACTCTTTCCTCTATTTCTAATAACATATTTTGAGCCTCTATTAGCTCTTTTTTCTTTTGTACATTATCAGAATCATAATCTAACTCCATCTCTCTTAGTTTAATGATTTCCATTACGCCCTCTTTTTCTACTTCTAATTGCTCTTGTAATATTCTTCCTAATTCTTCATTAGCCGCTATTCTATCATCAAATGAAGCTGTCTCATCATCTCTTAACTGTCTTTGTGTTTCCGCTAAAGTTTGATATTGTAATTTTGTTCCCTCTAATTCTGAGCTTAATAACTCTACAGCATTTCTTTGATTTATAAGAGCTTGAGTTCCTGTGTCAGCCGCTCCAGATAAATTAAATAAACCTAATGTAAGAGTATCTACAACTTCTAAAGCTCCTATTAATATATCTACAAAAAAATTTACTACTTGATTTACCCTTACCATTACCCGAGCAAATAAGTCAGAGGCTTTTTGGTTATTTCTAAAGGCGTCAAATAACATGGCAAATCCCCCAATAGCCACACCTATACCAACTCCCTTTAAAGCCTTACCCATACCCCCAAAGCTACTACCTGTTTTTTTAGATTCTTTACCTACTTTACTTAAAGACTTTGATGTATCATCTAAGCCTTTTTGAGCTTGTTTACTATCTACTTTTAATACTATTTCTCTTGTGATTGACATGCCAATAATCTTTTAAATTGTTTTTTTAAAGTTTTATAATCTTTACTATATTCATCTATACCATAAACAAAATCAAACTCTTTGCCAGATAACTCAATTTTAGTTACTACTTGTAGTACTTTTGGTATAAACATACCCATTAATTTTAGTTTTAATTCCATAATAATAATCCTCCATTTTGATACATAATAAAATCTGAATTTTGGTAAATAGCCTGATCGGGTATTGAGAGCTGTTTTGTGTTACCTCTAATCTGTTTAGCTGTTACGCTTACCTTTGCTTTAAATTGATACGATTGAGAATCTCCTCCAATTATTTTTAGATTTAAAACATTGGTAGAGCTTTCTAAAACATTAACTCTAAAAGTTGGAGTAGCAAATCCTGTATCTTTTTGCTCTCTTATTAAATCACCTCCTGTTGTTCCTAAATGACTTAATACCCCGCTATTGTTTTTACATATACCATATACCTCAAAAAATCCAACTTTACCCATGTTAGAGCCTTTAACTATTTCCCCTGTAACCTCAACTCTTATTGTTATTAAATAATTTACCGGTACTTGTAATACAAATGGTCTACTACCCATAACAGTAAAGTAATTTGGCGTAGAGTTATCATCTGTAGAGGATTCTAAATTATATACTATATTTTGGAATTTTTGATTTAATCCATCTTTACCTATAAAGTTAGTTTGTGTATTAGGTAATTGAGGTAGTATAGGCATATTTAAAGCTACACCTCCTGGGTCTTGTTGGCTACCATCTCCTCCTACTGATGAGGAATCTTGATTATGCCAACAGTTACCCTCTCCTGTACTTGCATTAGTTTCTTCAAAAGTCCAACTTTCATCTAAGTCCTCACAACAAGTATTAGTAGTTGTAAATGTTAAAGAGCCATCTGAGGCTGTGTATTGTATTTTTCCTCCTGCGGTAAAATTAGTAGGCGATAAATAACAATCATAATTAGTTTTTTCTAATACTTTCAATAGTGTAACTTTTGTACTTTCTTTACCTCCTATTAAGTGTTTTTGTATTTTTAAAACCCTCCATAAAGTATTCTTTATATATACAGGATTTTTAAAAGCGTTAGCCTCAAATTCAAATATATCTCCAGGAGATAAATTGACATAACATTCCATCATACGAGCCTCATTATCATAAACCTCGTTTATATATTGCCTCCAAAATCTATTATAATATCCATTTTGAGTTACATTTTCTCCAAATACATTACCTCCCCAAATACCAAAATAACCAGATGGGTAAAATGTAGGACTATACCAAGTCCAAAATAACATATTATTAGTAGTTAATAAAGGATTATCTGAATCTAAAGGGTT
>TARA_R100000805_G_scaffold18482_2_pt1 | contig 16240 bp, 27 predicted proteins | sample TARA_R100000805 | Tara Oceans TARA_R100000805 (sample SAMEA2622832) | marine metagenome | biome: marine biome (ENVO:00000447); feature: surface water layer (ENVO:00002042); material: "saline water (ENVO:00002010), including plankton (ENVO:xxxxxxxx)" | depth 5 m
GGAGTCCATCTACGACTCCCTTTTTTTGTTTATTGGTAGCCTTGGCATACCTAAGTGTCATGGTCGGTGTCTTATGACCGAGGATCTGTTGGGTGGCTCCAACGCTGCCCCCATTGTCCTGCGCCCATGTAGCAAACGTATGCCTGAAGAGGTGAGGATGAAGATGTGGCAGCTCAACATCCTCATCGGACCCTTTTTCTTGTACGTATTTTATTATTCCACTGGTCAGCTTGGCTTCAAATTTAAATAGAAAATCTTTCTTCAATTGCTCCAGACCTTCTCCATTTTCAGATAAGACTTTTTCCTTATTGATTTTACAGCTAACCCATGCACATCGTTCGACTCTGCGTAGGTGATGCCGAAGGAAGTTTCTGTCTTTTGTTTCAATAAAATTTTCTGAAGTCTTTTTAAAAGTTTTTAATGTGCTAAGAACATCAGAAGACATGGGTATGTATTCACCTTCTCCTCCTTTACGCTCTTTGACAAGAACTTTTTGCTCAGAAACTTTTATGTTTGACCACTTTAAATTGCAGACCTCTCCAATCCTCATCCCAGTATTTACCATTAGGACTATTACGTGCTTCACTTTGGGATTTATCAATCGATAAATCGTTTTGACTTGATCCTCGGTTAGGTATTCTGGGACCTTGGGGTTTTCCTTGACCTGCTTAATCCCATCACACGGCTTATTCCTAAGATACCCCCAATCAACTGCACACCCAAAAACTACAGACATTGTTGATAGGTATCTGTTATAGGTGGATTTTGTTTTCCCTTCCTTGATTAGATTGCTTAGATATTTTTCGCAATCATCCCTCGTTATCTCATCAAGATATTTTTCGCCCCACTCTAATGTGATCCTTGATAGTAGGGGCCATTGCCCCTTCTTCGTGTCCTTTTTCCAGCGTATATATCGTTGGGGGAATACGGCATCGTCAGCCATTACAAAATCAAACCACTTGATTCTGGGTCCAGATTTTCCAAAGGGGTTTATGCCACGATCAAGAGACTTCTCAACAGCCATAGCTTTGCGTATAGCTTGAGATTTACTATCAGTCCCTGTGCTATACTCATGTCGCTTCCCGTTATATCGAAAACGGACATACCATTTCTTTGATGTTGAAATTTTTCGGAGCGTTATATTGCCAATCTCTAAATAATCAAGAGTAGTCGCCAATGCAATTCTCCCTGTTTTGTGGTGTGTGGTGATGGTGTTTAACTCCCCCCCGAAATTACCACTTTCCACACGCGACATACAAGTGAACAAGTGTTCACATGTGCATTTTTATAAGGGATTTATTGCTTTTTTTAAATGGTTTTATTGCTGTAGAGGCAATTTCACTGATTACAAATCAGGTGCTCTACCAGTTGAGCTAAAGCGGCTAAATAATACGATGATGCTTCTATGGTAGGTTTGCGTGATGGGGGGAGTGGGCTAAAATGAGGTTCGATTTTTACGACTCCCCCCAATACTCCCCCCGTTTTGTTTTTCAAATCACCCATTAAATAAAAAAAACTCCCCCCAATCACGCAACTTTTATTGCGTATGATTGGGGGGAGTAATCAGGAGGTTACGGGTTCGATTCCCGTAGGCGGCTCCACATTCACTTCATTACGTCACCATCAAACACTTCTGCTACTTTAGCAATCTTATCATCCACGCCCTTCCCTCGCTGTGCCATCGCTTTTTCTAACGCCTTAGCCACCGTTTCCATGCGAGTGGCTCGCTGTCTGAGGTGGGCGATGGTATTGGGCATCTCCGTCCAATGGGGGTCATAGTAGTAGCCTCCTGACCCTGACCCTATTGGCTCGCCCTGCTCGCGCAGGTAGGATACAGCGGCTCTGACAGTCACACCGGAGATCCCTAACGCCTGTTCGATGTCCTTGCTCTTTTTTGGTTGGTCCTTGTTGTATCTCTTCAATCCGCGCAGGATTGTAGGCGCGTGCTCTCGCACGGCTGGTGGTTGCTGGTCCTCAAAGTTGGTAAGCATTGGTCCTCTTATGGTGGTGGTGGTTACTTCTTTTTCTTTTTCTTAGTAGCTCCCTGAGCAGCTCGCGCATTATCAATCAGATTAGGGTAGCTCCGTCCAGCAGCGGCTGCTTTTTGCCGTGCGCTCTTTTTTTGAGAAGGCGTTAGGGTCTTTGACTTCTTTTTTGGATTCGATTTTTCCCAGAATTTCTTTTCTTTTTTTTTCATCTCGCCCTCCAACTAAAGTTGTGTGGGGAGGAAGGTAGGGAATCCCCTACACAAAAATATTTTTTTCGTGTACACCTACCTGCCCTCCCCACGTTATGATGTGTCTATGCAAGCATTCGCGCTCGTATTTTATTACGGCTCCCCTTCCGCAATAAAAACTGAGGTCTCTCCTCAGATCGCATGACACATCAATCTCGTTTATCCCACCTTGCTTTTTCTCGCCCTATATAGTCCCTGCAATCAAGGTGGAGGAAGGTGTTGTATTGCCCTATACCCCCAAATCCAACCTCTTCTGCGAGGTCATAGAGTGATTGCAACGCTCCTCGCAAGTCGGGATGTGGCCCTGATGTGATGGGCGTGATATCTGTCGCAAAAAGCAGATGCATGGATCTCTCTACGCCTCCCACTAACTGGTTGTGCTCAGGGCTGCGATAGCCGCTATTTATTTTCAGGGGCGCGTCCCATAGGACCCGTAGCTGCTCCAATAGCCCTACGTGCCGCAGGGTTAAATCAGATACAATGAGATGCTTTGCTGTTGGGCAATAAAACTCCCGCCATTTAAAGTGATTTGATGCGTTTTCCATCTTCTTCCTCTCTGATTTGTTGTAGCATTCGGGGATATACGTCTTGGTCTAAGCGCAGCGTCCGATGCCATACTGTATCACTCAACACAAAATCAGCGTGTGTCTGTAGGCTGTGATGACCTGTAGCATACGCTCTGCGATACTCATGCAGAGCTGAGTAGATCACTTCTGAGGCCAGCCTGCGATACGGCTCATCTGGATCTCCTGAGATATACTGGAAGCCCTTTCCTCCGATGCTTTTTTTGCTCATTCTCCATCCTCCAATCCGTCAAACATCTCCTGTATGTGCTGCCCTACGGAGTCCTGCGTGGGGGCAGGAACAGGGGCTGCGGGATAGGGCTTTGGGGTATAGAGTGATCCGCTCCCCAGATTGATAGGGTCCAGCGAGTCGGTGCAGATTTGAAATGTTGGACCGTCCCACGGATAAAGGGCGTAGTCCCCAGCAGCATGGGTCATGCCCTTGCGGGACTTGAGCACCTGCACTGCCATCGTCCGGTCAAGCGAGCTGCGCTCAGGACGATGGATGCCGAGCACTAAGTCTGCGCCTTCCTCTATCACACCTGAATCGCGCCCCGAGGACAGGCTGATAGGCACATCGCCATCCTCGCCATGACCTCGTCCTATCTGGGACAGGACCATCACCAGCGTCTCAGTGCGCTTCGCTACATTTTTGAGCGATGCTGCTATCTCAGAGACAGCTTGATAACTGCTGACCGAGCTGCCCTTGTTGCTCGACTTAATAAGTCCGAGGTAGTCAATGCATATCGCATCGACTTTGCCATGTCGGTCTGCTGTTTTCTGGATGGTCTCTTCGATCTGGGACATGGACATCGCAGACTGTGTGCAGATGTGATAGCGGTCCCACCACGGGATATCCGCTATGGCCTTTCTAACGGCATTGTAGTCGCCTTCGATAGCCGAGGCAGGTATACCCAGCTCTATCGCTATCTGACGCTCCATGACCCGTGCCAGCGTCATTTCAAGCGAGAAGAAGAGCACACGGTGTCCTGCTGCGGTCATGTGCCTAAGCATATTAAGCGCGAGGGCTGTCTTACCGGAGCCTGTCTTGCCCAGCATGACACATACCTCGCCTGCCCGTAGCTCCCGATGCTGTTTGTCAATTTCGGGGAATCCAGAGGGCAAGCTGGCAGACGGGTTGCGGAGCGTATCGTGATACTCGTTGACAGCCTCCAGTCCAGTGTGGACTACGATGCCCTCATCCTCGTCCAGTGCAGCGTCCCCGCCATAGGCCGAGCGAACCTTGGCCTGTAAGACTTCCGGTCCATCGGTCTCGGTTAGGGGGGTGTCGAGCTTGCTATCCCACAGGCGCAGGATGTTGAGAGCTTTCCACGCTGGGACCCCGTAGTCACGCAGCTCTCTCGCTTCCCAATAAAATGCATTATCCCGCCCTGCGCCTTCGGTCAGGTCTGTCTGATATCCCCGCTGCGGATCGCCCTGTGCGGCCTTAGATGGGGCTGTAGGGGCGATGCTCTGCTGGACATCTAACCACACTGCCTCAAGCGCATCAACGCTCTTGGCTGCACTGGGAGGCAGGATGGTTGTGTCCTGCTGTGTTGTTGCCCGCTGCAATATTTCTTCGACTGTAATCCCACAGAAATCTTCTGTGGGGATATGTGTCTTGAAGTAACCAGAAACGTCATGCTTTGTCCCTCCCGCACGCAGCAGACGTTTCTGGTCGTAGATCGCATAGTCTATGTCGTGTCCATGCGCGATGCGCTTTGCCAATTCGCGGAGTCGTGTGTGCAGCTTGGCAGATTCTCGCCACCCGCCAAACAATCCCGCAGGCAGCATGACATGGTACCCCTTTTTACCGGAAAACCATACTACAATATGCTCTGGAGGCGTTCCAAAACCATCAATCAGCTCACCCACAAACTGCTGAGTGCTCTTTGTGGCCTCGTCGATGTTGGTATTGTCAATATCAAACGCCAAATAGGGTGCATACGATGCGCCCTGATACCCACGGACCGTGCCATGGGTCGCTACGTGATCAGCAAAGTCCTGCCCAAATACATGTATAGATTTATAAGCTGGCGTGCCTCGCTCCCTGCACTCTGCTATCTTGACCGCAGCCTCTGCTACGGGTAGGACCGTGCCTCGGTTGCGTATATCATTCAGCGCAACCTCGCAATATTTCTTATGTGGTGTGGTGGTGGTCATTACTTGAGTGTCCCCTCTATGTTGACTGTGATTTTCGGATCGTCCTTTATCGGATCACAAAAATTATCTCGCAGATAATCGATGCCTGACCAGTTGTCCTGCTCTATTACCTGCGATTGCTGCAATGCATCTAATACATACTTGCGAACTACGGCTGCGGCATTGTCGGGATCACGCCTTTTGTTGGGGGGGTAATAGCTGATCGTGATCCCGACAGAGCCTGCATATTTTTTGATCTTCGCTCTCTTGATCTCAGCGATAATGATCGTCTGCCATTTCCGCTTAGACTTAGATCGATTGGACCAGTGGTGGCTGGTTTCCCTAAGCAGATCGTTGAGCGTGGGGAAGCCCCAAGGCAGCTCAAAAATCTGTTCTGTGGGGTAGGCAGGGCTACAGGGAGCCACCACACCCCCCATCACCGAGAATCGTTATGGAAGGAGTCCATCGGAGCCTCACGGTGTGTAGCCCTGCCTCGTTGCTTAAAACGGGATGTCATCAACGTCTTCATCTATGGGGGCAGGAGGCGTGGGGGCCTTCGGTGCTGGTGCAGGACCGTCATCTGCCTCCGGTGTTACCGTAGTGGCATCCAGATTAGCATAGACATCCCCATTTTTCTTGGTCTTGTGCTTGACCAATATCCGCACCCGCTTCCCCTGCCAGACATCATCGTTGATGTCGGTAGCCTCCTCTGGGCTAAGGGGACGGCCAAGAAGACGCTCCCTAAAGATGGTCAGGTGAGCACGTTCCCCGAATGACAGAGACAGCCAGATCAGTCCGGTAGAAGGATCTCCATTGTCGAGCGGTGGCTCAGTTTCGCTCTCAAAGGTGATCGTCAGTTTGGTCTGGGTTTCGGGTTCGCCCGTATTGTAATTTCGACCATCAATCGTTCTTACCTCGGACGCAACCAAGCGTCCTGTATGCCATCCTGCGGACAAGGGTTTGAAACTGCTTGCGGGTTTTTCAAGAGTGAATAGTGTAGCCATTGTGATCTCCCTTATGGGTGGTTTTTTGTGTTTGGATTATTGTTGCTTATATTTGGCAGACGCAAATAGGCTCCTTTGGGTCTGTCTGCTGAGACCTCGTAGACTGTGGTGGTTTGCGGTGGTTCTCTTATGTGGTGGGGGGGGACGAGGATCTGTGGTGGGTCCGTTTGAGTCCCCCTCCTTTTTTTCATAAAGACTAAAAAAATAATGTGTGATTATTACCTGTATAAGATAGGCAATAATGCAGTCGGGTCAAGACCTAATTTGCATGGAGTCAGATTATGATCAGATGGACATTATCAACAGCGATGGAGGATGCAGGCGTGCGCTTTGTCAAAGACCTTGCATCTATGACAGGCATCTCCTATGCTCACCTCACAAAACTCCATCGCAATCAATCGAAAACCGTATCAATGGATACGTTAAACGCTCTGTGTGTAGCGTTAGACTGCAATGTTGAAGCGTTACTGGAGTATGTGCCAGAATAAGTTGGCACACTTTTTGCGATTTATTAATTATTAATTATTAATAAAAAATTAAGAGATATATAGAGATAGATAGAGCATTACTATGTACATATCTATAGATATTCTTTATATTTTATTAGAGTAAAATCTAATAAAAAAAGGATATCATGTCACAGTTAATTACTCCCCCGCGCACGCGAGAAAAATCAGGCACTCTCAGTCCTACATCCTACACCAGCAATGCTTTCTCATATGACGAGTGGCTGGGTGATGGCAAGAGATTTTATGCTATTGGAAAATCTTTAGCTTGGTGGATAGGGGACTGGTTGCTGCATGGCGAAGAGCATTTCGGGGATCGTGTACATCAGGCCGTAGCTGACTGTGGCTACGAGTATGAGACGATCAGAGATTCAGTCAGAGTCTGCAAACAATTTCCCCAAGACCAGCGATCACCTGACCTGTCATTTGCCCATCATCGCGCATTAATCTCCTGCCAGAATCGTCAGGAGTGGATTGATAAGGCAGTTGAGGGGGAGTGGTCGGTTGCTGAACTAAGAACACAGATCAGATCAGACCGGAGGAATCAGGCCCTGTTGGGTGTAGCTGCTGAGACCCATCAATCACTGATTGCTATCCCTCCATACGGGGATATAGAATCCCTCCCAGAGATACAGCTATCAGATCCTGCATTGGTTGTTTGGATCGTATCGTCTGTAGATGTTGCGCGAGGCATGAAAGACCTGCAAAGTTTGGGTTTAACTTATAAGAGCATGATAGTCCTCAGACCTCCTGTAATCGCTCCTAATCCACGATCAGGGCATTGGACTACACAGGAGTGCTCTTATGGGTTGGTTGGCGTTAGGGGGGACCTGAAGGCCCCTATGCCTGATGATGTCCTGCCCCAGATCCAAGGCAACCTGAGCGTGCTCAGGATAACCTTGGAACGGGCCTATCCACAGTTGTCTGTCTCGACTTTGTGGGTAGATTAAATTTTCTTACTCCATCTTTTTTTGTCGTGGATGATTATGTCAGCATCAGGATCGATGGTGGGTCGAGGTCTATTTTTTCTATCCCACTGCTGACTCTTAGTGTGATGGTCATCTAACGTCCACCCTGCTGCTTTGTAGCTGTGTCCTTCTTCCGGTTCAAGGGTGTATGATATGAGTCGCTCATACCCTTTGGCCTTGGCTATTCTCTCAGCTCGTCCCAGCAGTTGAGAGGCAGAGTTTTTAGGTGATCCAGACATCAGGGCAAGTCGATTGACCTCCAGTGTCATATCGTTGTTTAGATTGCGAGCCTTGGGGTAGCCCATGACCAGCACTCCGTAGGTCGATACCTCGTCCCGTATAGTCAGGACATCAGTCCATCCGGTTACGTCCCCGCAATGACGGTGGATGTATCGGAGGAAGCTGTTGATCGTTTCTTTCCGCTTGCCTGTTGGCAGGGGAGCTACACTGCTTTGCCCCCACTGCCAACCAAAGCGACCCTGTGCTCGCAGGACATTGATCAGTCCGTATCGTTGGACATCTTGATCACTCATAGTAGATGTGTCCTGCCACCTAACCCAGAGTGATTCGGGTATTCCGGTTAAGTCGGTCAATTATCCCCCCTCATTGAGGATGGCGGCAATCCTTTCAATCTGATCCTGACTGACTCGCCCTGCAAAAATTGCGAATGCGTGGTGATCCTCACTGCGGGAGTTGTCCAGCAAATATGTTTCCTTCTTTGTGCCATGGCTTCCGTGCGCCTTAAAAATCGCTCCTGCATTTGCCGTATAGGCATATGGTTTAATTATTTTTTTGGTCATCATTGTCTCCCTCATGTGGTGTGGTGTCTGTGTTAAATCCTAAATGCTTGCAGCTAAAAATGTGGTCAATTAATACACCTTCTCCGTATGCTTTTTTGATCAAGTCTTTTGCAACCATCTCAACAGAGTCTACCGCATCATACGGGCAGCTAAATCTGTGTATTGCACTCGTCCCGTCTTTGTGGGTTATATGCGCTTCGTAGTCCATTTATTCCTCCTCTGCCCAAGTGAAGATTGACTCATCTGGCACAAACGCCCAGCGATCAAACTCTTTTATTTTGTTAGAGGATTGGTCGAGAATGAGTCGTTGTAATTCAACGAACTTCTTTAGCTTTTTTTCTATTTCAAGTGCCGTTAAAAAATGCGGATCATTTGACTTGAAAAATGGAGTCCCCCTCATAGGCAAGCCGTGCCGAGCACGCAATCTAAATTCGATAGAATCACAATCTTCTGAGGTTACTATTTTTTCATAATGGCTTGACGCTTTTTGGTCGTAGGCTGTCCATTGAAGGTTCTGAGCTTCTTTGACATGGATCTCAGCAGTATATCCGCTCGCCTCTGAAATCAATCCTTTCCCCCGAAAAAACGATGCAGTTGGTATGACTTCATAAAAAAACATTGCTAAGTGGTGCTTACTCATCTCTACCTCTCCTCATTATGTGGTGTGTGGTGTGTGGTGGGTGCAGGGGGCGCGGTGTCAACGGATACCATGCCAGTGTCTCTCTGGACCCTCTCCTCGGCGCGCCCCCTGCGGTTGCTTACTTGGTCGTGCGTGGTCTACCTCTGACTGTATTGTCTCGTAGCTTGGTTAGCTTTGATAGGTCTCGGTGTGTCAGCCTGCGCTGCCGCCCCTCCATGTGTCCGACATTGTGCTGTAGCGAAATTTTATTTATCCACTTGATAGATCGGTCGAGTTTCTTCGCAGCCGCTGGGACCGAGTAGCTTGGTAGTAGCATGTCTGGGGTTGTGATTGATGGCTCATGGATTTCTGTCATCGTTTTTTGCGCTCCTTTAGTTTTTGGTCCAGTGGGGTGAGTCCGTCTGCTCTAATCCCATCCGAAACACTCTTTAATATTTCACTGTCTGCTTTGGTGACCCTGTCCGCAGCGTCCTCAAGTCCTTTGTCTGTCAGATACCCAGACATTTTTTTGTTGAGTGCGCTGTAGTGGCTCAGGGCGTTGGACTGTAGCGCGCATATCGATTCGATGCGCTCCAGCTCTGCGCGTAGCTTTGCGCGATCTCTCGCGCTCTTACCCTCGCGCCATTTGTCGTTTTCTTTTTGTTGTGGCATCAGGTCCCCAACGCGAACGCTATGGCTATCGCTCCGATAATGATAGCCGCCCCTGCCAGTCGGCTGTCCTTTTTCTGGGTCAGGGGAGGGAGCTTGCGGTAGACTTTGCCATCGTTGCGTTTGTCACTGTAGCCCTGACGATGCAGGTGTGTCGGTAGTTTTGTCATGTGGTCCTCTTGTGGTTTGATGTGGTGGTTTAGACGTTGATCTTTGAGGGATAGCGCGACCAGTCTATCCAGACCCTCTCCTCACCGCGCTGGATGCGTCCTGAGCGCGTGTAAGACGTAGTCTTGTCACTGTCAGGATCAACCACCTCAATCCTCTCCACCCCTTTGTTGAGCGCGAATAGGGTGTTGATCATACACCGCTCATGGTCTGTGTCGTTGTGGCTGGCTGGCAGGGTCAGGACCCTGACCGTTATATCTTTGTTTCTTAGTCCCATCTTTGTTTCTTAGTCCCTTCCGAACCCAAGCGGGAAGTCGACCCCTTCAGCCTCCGAAAGTAGATCCTCGACTTCACATAGAGCGCCATCAAAGTCGAGTGCATCCTCGCTAATGCTTTCAAAGTCGAGATTGATAATCTCCTCAAGTTTTTCTGCTGTTGGGCTTCGCTGTAATCCCTCTGGCATATTGTCAAACCATTCTAAGTATTCCGCTTGCACCTCTTTGACCTCTTCGAGGCTCAACAAAACATCTGCTAATTTTTCTTTCGCGACGTCCGCTGCTTCGCGTAATTCTCCCATATTTACTTGCGCCGCGCTAATGCCGTTGAGCCAGCGTTGACTGCGCGTGTTTTTCTTTGCCATATTGAACCTCCTTAAGCTCATTTTGTGAGCTCCGTCCGGCTGTGGATTGATACGTGCATCGATTTGATCTCTTCGATTGTGTCAATAGCACGCTGAATTGATGTTGTTTTGGCTACGCAGAGACCCGCCTCAGTGAGGTCGGGGTCCCTGCTGCCACTGCCCTTGATCAGCTCCAGTTGGTTCTGGAGTCTGATCAGTTTGATGAGGATGTCCTTATGCAGCATCGGCTTTCTCCTCCTCCGGTGTGCTCAGGTTTGGGTGTTTCCCTGCCTTGATCTGCTCCTCCATCAAGTAGGCGATCTCCTTGTGGCCGATAGCCTGCATGGATTTCCTCCGTGTGATGAGTCCAAAGAGCGTATCGATGTAGAGCTGGCACTCCTCTCTGCCCCTTTTTAAAATCTCATTCCTATCCTCGTCAGTTATTTGCCAAGAGGCTTTTCGTTCATAGGCTTTGTAATGCTCTGCTTCAAATAGGACAGAATCGAATGCTTCGCTATTGCCATCGCTAAACTGTGCATAGACAGCGGGGCAGCTTTCAAAGTTGCTGCTCCATTTGGCCTTCTTGTCTGCTATGAAAATTCTTGCTGTGTTGTCCAGATTTACGAGCTTCCCGCCTTGAGTTTTTAGCCACATATTTACTGCTCCTTTTTTGCGATCTCAACGAGATCGGGTGAGAGTTGCCTACGATATTTATTGACCAGTTTGCGCCCCAGCAAAGCCTGCTTGGGGGATAGGGTGGTAGTTGAGGCCAGCGAGTGGCCTATGCTGGTGTCAAATTTGTTGAAGCCCATGTTGTCCTCCTCCCGTGCTCCATCACAATAGTCTGACAGGATCTTGAGACCCTTATGTATTGCAGCGATGGAGTCGGCTGGTAGGGTAGGCTGGGCGATCTCTTTGTCCGTGACCTCAACGGACCGCTCGACAGGGATCAATGCGATCTTGTCATCTAATTCAATCTCGTTGTCGAGAGCAGCATCGATCACGCGCTGCTTGGCTACGACCTGCTCTGCGATGGTTGCGTCCAGCGACCCTTCGATGACGAGGTGCTGCACCAGCACGCTCTCGGTCTGTCCGATACGGTGAGCGCGATCTTCTGCTTGACTGAGGGTAGCGGGGACCCAGTCCAGTTCGGCAAAAACTACATGCGAGCTGGCTGTCAGGGTCAGGCCCACACCTGCCGCTTTCAGGTTGCCAACAAAGACATCCGCATGGCCTGCCTGAAAACTGTCCACGGCAGACTGGCGAGCGGCCATGCTATCGTTGCCCGTCAGGGTCACGACCCGTAGACCTCGGTCTCTCAGGTCGGTAGCGATGGTGTCAATAACATCCAGATGATGGGCGAACACGATGACCTGCTGACCGTCCGCTGCATCAGCGACATGGTCTACGACATACGAGGTTTTAGCGCGTGCCGTCTCATGCCTCACCTTAGCCATCTCTCCGAATGCCACTCTCGCGCCCTCTCTTAGGGCCTCTACGGCCTCCCGATACGCAGAAGTATCTTCGGCCACCTTGGCGAGCTGGACGGCAGAGCGCAGCTCTGAGAGCCTGTCCTCCTGACTCTGCCATGCGGCCTGCTCTGCTGCAACAACAGAGGACGCTCCGTTGGCGGGGATCTCAATGACCTGCCTGCGTTTGGCGGGTAGGTCATTGAGCACATCGGCCTTTAGTCGCCTGACGAGGATGGTCGAGCGGAGTTTTTCCTGTAGCTCCTCAAGGTTGGCCGCTCCAGAAAAGTCCCAGCCGAAGCCATTGTTGTGCGCGTTGGCATACCTCCGCGCATACCGGAAGAAATTGTCCCACTCGTCTGGGTCGAGGTAGCTGACCAGCGGCCACAGTTCGATGGGTCTGTTGACGATGGGCGTGCCTGTCAGCAGCACGCGCCGCTTCGCTTTGATCGGCTCTTTAGTCCACTCTTTTTTCTTGTAGTTCCAGTGACCTACGAGGGCCTTGGTGCGTGCGGCTTTTGGGTTCTTCGCGTAGTGTGCCTCGTCTGCAATGAGCAGGTCCCAGTCGTGCTGATCGATGGTCTTACGATGCTTGGACAACACATCGTAGTTGATGATCAACACATCCGCATCGGCAGGGCATTTGCCCTTGTTGACGAGGCCGATGGTCAGGTCCTCGACCAGCCATTTCTCAGCCTCACGCTGCCAGTTGAGCCGCAGGCTGGCAGGGCAGACTATCAAGATCTTCTTCGCCTTGCTGGCGTTGGCGATACCGAGAGCCTGTATGGTTTTGCCCAGACCCATCTCGTCACCAATCAGCACGGCATCCTTGCCCAAACTGAACTGAATACCAGCACGCTGGTAGGGGAGGTATTCAAGTCCCGCAGGAGCGGGTATCTCTACATCAGCAGAGACCGCAGCCGATGCAGCCAGCGCGTCCCTCCGGTCCTGATCGGCCTGCTTTAACTCTTCGACCAGCTCGCTGTCTGCGTGGTCAATGAGCCTGCGTGCTTTGTTTATGTCATCCGTCCACCAAGTCCGCGCTGCTGGGTCCCAGCGGAACCCTGCTGACTTGGGGATATGCTTCTCCTCGTAGCTGCTCTCTGTCAGCCATTTCTTGCTTTGCTTATACAGCCTCATGTGGTGGCCTCCATGTGGTGGTTTGTGGTGGATTTAAAATATAGTCTAATCAAGCATAATAATCAATATACTACAGCACATGATTTTTAATAATCGTCATACGGAGTCCGTTCGCATACCTCCTTCGCAGCCGAGTCGAGAGCGGTCTCTTTGGCTGTCTCCAGATCGGCATTACTTAACTCGTATTGACTATTTGTTTCATCATCGTCCCTGACTACGCTCTTGATCTCGACATCAGGATATTCTGCTGGCGTGGGCGCACCCCATGTGGGGTAGGGGTTAGCTGGACGGCCTCCAGAAATATCTGCTGTGACCGTTACGTCTATTTCCTCATCGCAAGAAGTTGTCATTGAAAATGTTATTTCCATAGCGGGTCCTTATGTGGTTGGTGTGGTGTGATCTGGGCTTGAGACCAGTATGCCTGACGGCATAGCGATTTAACAGCGGGGATGTCCCCGCTGCCTCTCATCATGGGTGAAGTGGACCTCCTCGCCTGAATGCTCTCCGCTCATCGCCCCGTGCAGCCTGCGCTGCGTCATACTCATCGGCTAAATATTTTTTTTCGGGGACGCTGACATCTATCGTGGGGCGATAGTCACCCAACGCATTGAGTAGGCCATCGAAGTCCTTAAATCCACTGTTGCGCTCGACTATATCGTCAAGCTCGACCAGCTTCTGCCTCTCTTCCTCTTCCTCTCCTTGTGTGGAAATTAGATTGAGCTTGTGATCGAACTCCACGGTCCCATTCCATTCAGACGCGTAGGGTTCATATTCCCTTAGCACATTCATCGCGTAAAGGCTATCGGCAGCATCCCACCCTCCAAAAAGTTGGAACCGGACCAGACTCAGGTCCATATCGTCTTTGACGTTGCGTTCGATAATGTCTTCAATCCTCTCCTTGATACACTTGGCTGTCAGGTCTACGCCATAGGTCTCTCCCTCTGTGCCTTCGACTACGTTACCCTTGTATGTTGCGAAGATCCAAACGCCCCGTGACCTGACGGTCCACTGATCTACTTCCTTGCGTGCCTCTGCTCGCTGCTTTATAGCATCCTCTTTGATGATCTGGAAGTTTGTCATTCTACCTCTCCTTGTGTGGTGGTTGTGACCAATCGCACGACCTTGGAATCGTGCTGGGCATTACAGCCCTTATATTCCATTTTGTCTCCTTATGCGTGGTGGATGTAGCGTGGCAGGCTGCGGATAAAACTCTCACTGTTTGTGTGTTTCTCGACAATAGCAGCACTCCACTTAGCTGGGTCAAGCTCTCCGGTCAAAGCCACGAAAAATTCTGGTGCATCTCGGTCCTCCTCAAGATACACATACTGACCGTCTGTGTAGCTGTATTTTGAGACAGTAATGCCAGCTTCCTTAACTGCCTGCACGCTGACCTGTAGCCAGCCGTGCGAGGGGTCTGTGTGGTAAGTAAATTTCATGCGATCTCTCCTGTGGTGTGGTGGTGCGGTTCGTTTATCCATTCGCCATGGTCCCATCCATGGGGGCTGCTGATGGCGATGGGGTAGTGCGCGTAGGCTGGGCCTCCATCCTCCTTTACACGGCACTCTATGCTGTAGCCTGAGCCGCTCGCATTGCGATGCACAGACCCAGTTCGCTTGACCCTGCGGTCATACGTAACGACCCCGCAGAGGCGATCCTGCGAGACCGTGATGGTGTCGAGGATCTGTATGCGGACATCCCTGCACTCTGTCCCTCTGATGAGCAGGGTGTTGCTCCTGCCGATGGTCAGCAGGTAATTGTCCAGCTCATCTAATCCACAGAACTGGCAGGGGACCTGAGATCCATCAGCCAGCACTGCGGTGGCTCTGATCGGGCTTTTCGTTTCCCTCATACCGCCCCCTCATGTGATGAGTTGAGTGCGATTGTTTTGTTTACGTCCCCCTTAACCTCCAGACTGCTGGCATTGAGGTTGAAAGTTTTGAAATTTATCAGCCGATCATGGAGCGCATCGACAGCCGTGCTGGGGCTGTCACCGAGGGCGAAAATCTCAAGGTTCCTCGTCCAATCATTATCGTCAATGTATTTGTGAAACGTCTGCTCAACCCGCAGGCCAGAGACGATCTTAGCGACCCATCCGAGCTGGCTGTGTATTCGGTAGACATGGGCCTGCAAGTGGTGGCCGTTCTCGACAACCGTTAATGACGGAGTTTTGTGTTCGTTGCCCATTTACTGCCTCCTATGTGGTGTGTGGTGGTTTGTCTGGGCTTGGGACCAGTATGCCGTCAGGCATAGCGATTTAACAGCGGAAGACCGTCTCGACATAGTGTGTCTGGTGGGTCGAGATCCTCCCGCTGCCCCTCATCAAAGTGGGTGCGGTTTGTTAGCTGAGATAGCGGGTCGCTGCTGCCCTGCCGCAAAGGCGCGACCCTCGCTCCAGTCACAACATGATAGTCTCCTATGTGGTGGTATTTAGTGCCTATGTGGTGGTGTTAAGTCGAGCGCGGTCCCTCTCGGATATTTGACGCAGGACTCGCATTCGCAGTGCTCTACATCCCTCAACATGCCCCTGACCTCATCAATCGAATCGGCTGCGAAGGAGTGCCGATGCTCGTCTAATCGATACCCGTAGGTCAGTTCGACCCACCATGTAGTCCACACATAGCTGATGCTATGCACGGCTGGATGCGCCTCCAGCGAGGGCTTTGCCTGCTCGCCCTCGCGCCTCGCCTGTTCAATTGCCTGCCGCTCTGCGACAGTCTGTTTCCTGATGGTAAGCCTCACATGTGCCTCCTTATGTGGTGGTGGTTATTGCTGGTTTATTTTGGTGTAGTAGAAAAACTTACGCTCAATGCCCTCCTCATCGATTTCGCCCCCATAACCTGCATAGTTATTTGTCTCATGCAGGATGTTTGTGAGCAGCACCTCAACGCCCTCCAGTCTGCCCTGTTTCTTTTCTTTGCTTGTTCCACACCATTTCGGTGGATTGTGGGTCTGAAGGTAGTTATTGGCGATCTCCAAAACGTCTGCCACTGCGATAGTCTTCTTGGGCCTCATGTGGTGTCTCCTTATGTGGTGTGTGGTGGTGGGGCAGGGCCATCCGACCCTGCCCTGAATCCTATTGTCCGTATGCCTTCGCCCTCATCAATTTGCCAATCTCTTGAGTGCTCAATTTGTGGACGTTGTCATAGTATATTGCAGGCTCCCAAGCGTCATACAGCTCGTCATTGCATCGGGACTCAACGGTGGCCCATTTTTCATTAGCCCGAATCGCCTTGACCGTAGCCTTAGCTGATGCTTTCAGCCCCGCCCCGCCTTCGGGACCCCATGGGTCAGCATAAAACTCGGCATTGCTGAGTAGGTCATGGATGAGGATGTCATC
>TARA_R100000805_G_scaffold18126_1_pt1 | contig 15986 bp, 14 predicted proteins | sample TARA_R100000805 | Tara Oceans TARA_R100000805 (sample SAMEA2622832) | marine metagenome | biome: marine biome (ENVO:00000447); feature: surface water layer (ENVO:00002042); material: "saline water (ENVO:00002010), including plankton (ENVO:xxxxxxxx)" | depth 5 m
ATTGACACTTATTTATATAAACACGCCAATATTTTCGCGCGCTACAATTATGTAACCACTTTTGGCTCTCCAAGTCAAGCATATCCAAGTTACTTTTATATAACCACTGGAGTAGTTGCCGAAGCATCAGAGCCCGAAACTAACTGGTCTCAAGAACCAATGGTGTTTCCTACTGTAGAATTTTTAAATGAATTTCAATCCGAAACATCGCCTGGTGTCTTTGAAAGTCTTATGCTAAAACAAATTAAGCAAGATTTAGGCATAGACTACTTTGAACTTCAGCTACATGCTGTTATGAATTATTTACCGCCAATTAGCACAGAAAGTAGTGGCTTTTTAGATTGGAGATACGGCTTCGGTTTTGGTTTTAGTTCAGCACTGTGGGGCTGGCGCCAGGGCACTGCAGTTACGGCTGACACCATTATCAGCAGATATGAACCAGCCAGCACGTCAATTTTTACGAGCGGCATGCTCAATGTGAATGGTCACAATTCTGGAGAAACTGCTGCGTATATTGCTACAGACTTAAATGAATCTGCATTTGAAAGTTTTGTTGTCTCAAGAAGTTTAGTTGCGGCGCCTAGTGTATCTGAATCTGACGTGCGCTCCGACACAATGCAGCAAGTTTTATACAGCACGGAAGTAAGTGCTTTAAATCCTTCTCTTGATCAGGTATTATGGGAGGGAGAGTTTGCGCGCCCCACAGAAACCCCAACCTTAGAACAAATAGATAGAACACAAATGCCAGTAGTAAGAATACCAGAGCCAGATTCAAGTGGTACCACCGGAGATCTGAAAATGTTTTCGTCAAAAATATACCACCGTTACGATAGTGCGTATGATCATGTAAGAGTGGATTTAAAAGAAAGATACAAGTCTGAATCCATGGTTGCAAACCATAGAGATAATTATGTTGGCTCTATGGTTGAGATGCTTAATACCATACTTACCAATAGTTTGCATATTCCAAGAGGTATGTCCGCTAAAAAACAGGTTTCTCCCAAAGTTATGCAACAAAATTACACAACTTTCCGCGACGATGCCGTTATGCCTGAAACAACCACTACAAGCACTATAAGTAGCATGACTACTATGGGCGCCGGCGGTGGTGGAGGCTCGTACTAATGCCCAAATTTGGAGGTTCATCAGCATACAAAAATTATTTATATCTTTTGTCGGCTGATTCGTTACTAAGTATCGATAATCAAAACTTAGGTGCCGACCTTTTAAGAAGAGTTTTTGGTTCATTTTATTACTACGCAACAGAAGACGGAGGTGAAAAAACAATCCGCAGTGAGCCATACACATCAGAAAAAGTTGAGAACTTAGTTGATCGAGAAATATTTATGGTCACTCCCGATAATTGTGAACAGATACAATATGCTGAAGTGAATCCAGCTAGAATACAAGTTATCAATGAGAATGTAGATATTCCAAACTTAAAAATACCAATAAGATTATATGCGGACAAGGATAATAGCAGTGTAAAAGGTGACTACCATTGGAAACAGTTTATGTTTGGCGGAGAGTATGGAGGACAACAACTACCTAAAAGACTAAATTCTGATAGAATCTATTACGATTCGTCATTCGTCATGCCGTTTGCTCTTGGATATCAGCAGCAACGAGCTTATGAAGCTATAGAAAAGCCCATTCCAACATACGTCGCTACGTATAATATTTTCTCCAATTATGATGATTATAATTTTAATGTACACAAATATCAAGAATGGTCCAAGGATCTTGAATCCGAACTATTGATGCCGAATTTTTACATCATCAACGACTATTATCACACCCATGCATATCCTGATTTTGGTGCTAGCCCCGAGGAGACAGCAGTAGATAGCCAACTCAGCTTTGTTAGCAATAAAAGTCAAGCTACCCAGTATCATTTCCCAGCTGGAAATTATTGGCTAGACTTAAAAAGAGACGAATACTTTGGGGACTACTTTACAGACACAAGAGAAAATGCTGCTCTGCAACCTGTTGTTCTTAATAGTATGCAAAATATTATACTCGATCAACATTACTTTGAATTTATAAAAAATGATTTGTTGTCTGAAAGCTCCGAGGAGCCATTTAAAACTAAGGAAGTCGATGGCAAACTTTCAAGCTTCTTCAACGTTCAAATTAAGTTTGACAGAAATACTAATGGTGTCCTACAGCGCGGCAGTATTGCAGCCGAGAATGCGGGTAGTGGTTACACTTTATCAAACGTATCTAACCCCACTTATCAAAAAGCGACAGTAAGAAATCTAATTAAAGAAAATAATTTTTCTTCCAGAATGCTTGAGATTTTAAAAGATATAGATGAAGGTACAATTGACGATGTACCAAAAAAGAGATTGCCATTTAATTATTGTATAACTAAAGATGCGTTTTCATATGTCGGTGGAGCGCCATCGTCAACTAACATGGTGATTGAAAGACCAGATACCGCTGTTGGATTACACAGTGTCAATTTCATGGACTTTTTAGCTTACATGTATAACAACTATGATGTAGCGTTGAATGACAATTATATTTTTGCTGGACCTTCTAGTCCAGCGCGCGCCGCCACCATGTCTGACGATACGTTCTACAGAACTCTCAACAGCAAATCTTTAATTAACATGATTGATGGCACCAAAGATCTAATGAAGTCTTATATGAAAGACTACAATCCCGGAGCCGCAGCATCAATCACAGAAAGTGATTTAAAGTTTGATACATATAATATCTTATCAAAGCTTTATGGTCCTGGTTTAAAAAGACACGAAGTATTAGCTTACAAAGTTGAAAAAATCGCTGGACCTGTTACTGGTGATAGTAGTAATCAAAACATAATACAAAAATTTTGGATATTCAATTCCCCAGATGCGCCGGCAGAATTATCAGTTTTCGACTCGCAAGTTAAATATGGCAAAGATTACACTTACAAAATTACTGCTTACACGCTTGTATTAAGCCACAAGTATAAGTATGGTGACTTTAGATTAACCAAGCAGATTGGTGCAGCTAACCACATAGGCGGCGAAGATACGTTAGAATACTGTTTGCAATTTTACGATCCCGAAACAAATATGATTGCTCCGCAATTATTTGCTTCCGCAGATCTTACTCTGCCTGAAGATAGTCCATTGAGAACTGTGATATCCGGCATGAACAGACTCGCACCAAACTCGGTGGAGATAAGCAGACACCCGCAACTGTTAGATTTTCACCTCTATATTGAACCTTGTATGGAATTAATTGAAGTACCAATTTATCAAAAAACCATAAAAGTTATGGATAATCCATGCAACTCAATTAACGTTAGTCCCTTCCACTTTATTGATAACAGCAGTCGTGTCGGTTTCCAGGTCATGCAAGAAAGCTTTATTAAAAGACCATACCCAGAAATAATTGACGGTGTTGATTTAAAAAACAAGTCAGATTATATGCGCTCAAAAGAAATAGAGCCATATAATTTAGTCGATAAAATTTCCCAATCGCCGGCGCGCTATATTGAGATGTATAGGATCAAAAATAAACCAAATGCGTTCGCTGACTTTAAAGATTCATTGGTAGCCACAGTTGATTTAAGAATCAAGGGTGATACTTACAATTTCAAAAATAAAATTGTTTCCGATCAGATAGCAACCAATACTGTATACTACTATGTTTTTAGGTTTGTAAACGAGAACGGTGTTCCTGGACCATTATCGCAAATAATTCAATGTGAGTTAGTTGATGATGGGGGATATACATATGCTTTATTCGACACTGTGGATTCATCAGAGTTTAACCCAAATCAAGTATCAACTAATTCTCTAGCGTTTAAAAAATTAATCCAATTTGATCCAAATATCCATCATTTATATTTTGATGACAGTGGTGTTGATTATGAAGATTATGCACTAAATCAAATAAGCAATTTAATAGTTGGCTCATCTGAACAAAAAATATGGAATAAAAAATTCAAAATTAGATTGACCTCGAAGAAGACATCTAAGAAACTAGATTTAAATATTTCGTACAACACAGTTGAAAGAAACCTGTCTAAGTCAGAGCGTACAGCGAAACCGCCAACTGATTACATGCCTGATGGTATACCAACATCACCTGAGTTGGATGATCCTCCAATTGTCGTCTTATATGATACTGGCGCTGGTACTGTGGAACCGGTACCCCCGGCCAGTGTTTTTGGAGTATCCCCCTTCAGCGTTGACTCTGATACCAGCATCGGAAGCTCTAGTGACGTCGCTGCGGATTCTGGGGGTGCAACTGGGGCAGGTGACGTAGGCTGGTCTGATCCAGCTGATGGCGCGCCCACTTACACGCCTATACCAGATCGAGTAATTGGTTTAGATGATTTATTACCAAAATATTTTGAATATGGTCTAAGGACTCAGGGAGCTGGTTTCCCTGCGACACTCTACGATTTACTAGCCAAGGAAGATCTTTTTTCTGGCGCTGTAGGAGAAGCACCAGTCGCCGGCGGAGGCGGATTTGGTTTCATCAAAAACATGATTTCAGACCCAAACGTTTACGAATCATCTGATTCTACTTTTACTCCTGAAGCTGGCTCTGGCGAAGCTGCGCTTGCGATTGCTAATTGGGTATACGGATATAGGGGTGGAATAACGCTAGCACCAGTGGACAAGCGTTTAGCGATGGTTAGCTGTTTCTATCTCATAAACTTAATCCCCGCAGCTCACGCTAGTGTTCATTCAACAATTATAGATCCTCTTCAATGGACAAGTGAGGGTGAAAAATTTCAGGTACTTGCAGCGCAAATAGCTGAGCTATTTTCAAGAAGGTCTGGTCATCCTTTTGGTGATGATTCAACATACAAGAGTTTTGAAGAATCTCCATTCCGACCTCCGGACTTTGTCATGAGTGCTCTGTTAGCAAACTTGGGTCTTCCTGCGATTGGTTTATTTGAGGCTCTTGAAGAGGGTGTCTCTCTAACATCAATATTCCGCTCTAGCTCCTCAAGTATGGGCTCGTTGGATACGTAAATAGGAATTTATTATGGCATTTATTAAAACTAGTGATTCAATCTTGATTAAGGCAACGCTTACTGAAAAGGGCAAAAAGCTTTTGGCGCGCGGCAAATTTAAGATTGCTAAATTTGCATTGGGAGATGATGAGATAGATTATAGACTTTACAAGAGTGATCTCGCCGATGATGATTCATATATCCCAGCATTAAAAAACGCAAAAATGTTAGAGGCTTTTAAAGATAAAAACAACAATATACAATTTGGACTAGACTCGCATGACAGCGGTATACTGTATTTATCCGACGTGGAGATGGAGGCATTAGACGGAGCCCAACCGCACGCCTTTCTTGAGTATTTACCGGCTTTGGTTAAGAACACTAAAACAACATACGCGCCAACTTTGAGAAGTGATAGGTATTACGTTTCTGTTAATGATGAAACGTCAACTATCCTTGATGAAAACTTGACAGATTTTAAATTCTTGCAAGTTAACGATTTTGATAAAACAAAAATAGTTGTCGAGTCCGGAATAGTTAACAGCGGTTTTACCTTGTCTCCTACAAAAGATAGTAGAAGAAAACTAATTATTGAAAAATTTCTATTAGACGAAGACTTTCTTGTTGAAGCAGACAATAGGTTAGTATCCGATATTATTGGCATACAACAGTCTTCGCAGTTTGAGAATTTTGCTAGCGGTGAAAGCATTATTAATTTTAGCACAGAGACCTTTCCAAGTCCAGCCATCTCTTTAGAGTCCGGGTTTGACTACTTTGCAACTTACTTAGTAAAAGGTATTCAAAACCTAATGATGAATTACGGCTTTGTTACTCCCGAGACAACAAGCGACAAGTTTTCTAATCTTGGCGGTCCAAGAGGATCGGTTGTGGCATTTAATGTTAAGACAGATCAACAATTACAAGTGAATTCAACAGGCACCAGAGACTCTAGGTTTGTTGAATTTGGAACTTTAGAAAATGTATTATTTAGCGAAATGCCAACAAGGAAGTTCGATTATATTGATACAACTATTTACATTGTAGGAGCTACCACCAATAGTCGCCTGCAGATACCTTTAAGAATTATCAGATATGCAGGTCTATAATTTTTTAAAATAATAATTATTTATGGTAAACTCAATTACAAAACCACTATTTATTTAGATTAAGAGGATAATAAATGGCTTTTTTAGACAACTCAGGTGATATCATATTAGATGCAGTTCTCACCGAAATCGGTCGCAAACGCATGGCTAATGGTAATTTTACAATTGTCAAGTTTGGCTTAGGCGATGACGAAATCAACTATGGAAAATATAACAAGAACCACGCATCTGGTTCTGCATACTACGATTTAGAAATCTTGCAGACACCGGTTTTTGAAGCTAACACTGGATACAACTCAGGAATTAATTACGGACTCTTGAGTTTTACAAACCCAAACCTCCTCTATATGCCATCCATAAAGAGAAACCAGATTGTTAGAGACGCAGCTAAGCCTGTTAGCAATGTCTACTATCTCGCGGTTAATGATGGGGTCACTGCAGACGCACTGCAAACTGCTTTTGGTGGCGCATCCGGCGGGGGCAACCTCAAGGTCCTCAGATCTGGTAAAACAAATGGAACTGCCATTGTCTTAGAGACTGGATTAGACACCGGCGAGATTGCTGCTACTGCTGCGAACAGAACAAACTTCATTTCTTCTAACGGACTGCAAGAAGCCAACTTTACTGTTTCCGTTGATAGAAGATTCTTCACCAGTGTTCTTGGACCCACTGGTGGAAGTGTGTTTAGTAATGGCGGTACGTCAGGTGAGTCTAATGTTAGTTTCACTTTGCAACAAAATATTGCGAACACGCCATCAACGTATTACAAAGAAGCCAACGTGGCAATTGTCGCTGCAATTAACAACAACGTCTATAAGAGACTCACTGATGATGTCGCCGACACTGCTACTTCAGTAATCGCAGGTCCGCGCGCCAGTGCGACTATGTTAAACTTCACAGTGAAATTATTAACCGCCGATGATTTTTCAAGGTTTGGAAAAACAGGTCAATCAATAGCCGGCGCTGCCGGTACATATCGATACATCGATACTACTGTTAGAGTTCACGGTACTACGGGACTACAAGAACAGTTACCAATCAGAATTATACAAAAAGAATAACGGAGTTTATAAATGCCAGTAAGAAATTTTGAACCAATCAATCCGGCAACGGATATTTCCACCACTAGAACATTTCTGCACGAGGTCATTCCGATCACGGGTTCGATTGTTAGTGGTACGTACTCGGACAACAACATTAAGAACTATACGCACGCTATGTTCCAAAGTGTTTACGACTACCCATACCTCAGCTCATCCGCTAACCATATCTTTGATTTGACTATGGGATATGCTGGTGACTCTGCGCTTTCGGCTAGTGCTAATGTCCAAAACGCTAAAAAGATCAACATGTACAACCAGTTTGCTCAAACTCTTCTTGGTTTCACTGGCTCAGCAAACAACATTCGTCCGTTTGAATCTGATTTGCTTTTAGACTTAACCGGTTCCATGAAGGAAGTAATCTTTGTTAACTTTTCTCGCTTGTTAGTAAAAGACGAGATTAAGAAAAACACATTTAGCATTACTCTCGGCACCGGCTCTTACAGCACGCCTTTCCGAACAGGTTCCAGTGCTTTAACTCTGCAAGACGCTAACGCTAGAATTAACGGCGACGGCGTGAACAACGCTGACGGTGGTGACTACGGTGTTCTATTCTCGAACTCTGCTGGTACTGGTGACGGTCTTGGTGTTGTGTTCTACCAAGCTGGTATTGCTGTCATCACCGCTTCAGCATTCGCTATAGCTGACTTTGCTAAACATCCGACTCACGGTAATCAAACACCTCAGCAAGCGTTCACAGGCTCATCTATGACCGGCTCTATTGAGGCTTTCAGAAGAAGAATCCAAAACATCTCCTTCAATAACACTACAGAGATTAATTCGACAGTTTACTTCTGTCGTGCTCCGGCTAACAAGTTTAACTACAGCGCTAACCCAACCTACGTTAGCGGTAGTAAGATTAGAGTTAAGAACATTGGTCAAGACAATCCAGTTGCATATGTGACCACTGTTGGTCTCTACAACTCTGCTAATGAATTGTTAGCAGTTGCAAAACTTTCAGAGCCGCTTAAGAAGAGTGTTGATAACGAGCTTACAATCAGAGTAAGATTGGATTACTAAAATGTCGTACCGGAAGTTCGGTAAAAACGATGTTTTAATTAACACAATAAAAGCAAATCCTCGCAGTGAGTTTTTGATTCACAGTAGCAATGTCTACTATAACAATAGAGCAACTCAACAAGGTCAGTTTTCTGGTGATGCTAGAATGGTTGATACAGGTTATCTAAACTTGTATGAATACAACATTGATAAGCTGAGCGGTTCCAACGACTTTATTTACCCCTATTTGTCAAAAGACAGTAGCAGGGTAAGCTTGTCTATGACCACTGCGTCATTAACGTTTACCGAGTGGGGCACTAGCTTTGAATATGGCGATAACATAACAGGCAGCTACCCGCAGTATGCTACAATTAGTAGAGAATTCATTACTACTCCTTCGGCATCTAGCACTGACTGTGCCGAACGCAAACTAGCATGCGGACACAATTATTCATATATGTCTCTCAGACCGCTGTTGGACCATTACGGTACTTTGAGCGAGCACTTTAAAGTTACTTCCTCTTACGGGAACAAAGATACACAACAGTTAAATTTAATTCATGTTCCTTCTATTTTCTACGGGAACAAGATAAAACCAGGAACAGTCGCTTTGAGGTGGTATGTTACCGGTACTTTAATTGCTGAAGTTGCAGACCTCAAGCAAAATGGCGAACTAATACAAACAGGCAACGGCGTAAGCTCAGCAGCTTTATCTGGTACAGTGCAGGGTGTTGTATTGTATGATGAAGGGTTTATGCTGTTAACCGGTTCCGAGCGAATTGATTCAAACCATAGCCTTAATTTAGTTGCTGGTTCTTCAACTAAAGTATTCCCTAAATGGAAATACTGGGGCGCCGGCGCGCGCGATGGTGTTGTGGATAGCAACTTCGATGGAAGCTCGGATGCTTATACTTTTAGATCCGCGTCGTTTGGTTTAAACTTCCAAGGCGAAACAACTACGGAGACAATTACTCTGTATGCCCGCGCACCCCGCGGTGAGGTCAACTATTCAAATAACCCCACTTTTGTAAAATACAATCAACAACTATTAAACTTTACATCTTCTCATGTTTATGAAGAAAATAAAGAAAGATTACTAAAGAATATTGTTACATCAAGTTTCGGAGACTACGAAGAGAAATTTAGAAGACAAGTTTACATTTCTAAAATTGGTGTTTATGATGAGCAAAAAAACTTGATTGGTATTGCAACCTTGGCGAATCCCATACTAAAAGACGAAAATCAGGATTTCGTATTTAAGTTAAAGATGGATATCTAATGCCAATTATTATAACCTCAAAATTTCTTACAAAGATGTTGTCTGTTGTTATAAGTGTGTATGCTATAACTCTGTTTCCGTTTATTATATTGTCAGAAGAAGTGGATGAGTATACTATGAATCACGAACTTATCCACTTTGAGCAACAAAAAGAATTATTTGTTGTTGGATTTTATGCTTTGTACGTTTATGATTTTATCAGAGGTATGATAAAATATGGAAACAAAGACATGGCTTACTATTTAATTCGATTTGAACAAGAAGCGTATAATTACGAAAGTGATTTAGGCTACATTATAGATCGAGAAAAGAACGCCTGGAAAGAATACGAGGTTTAAATGATTTTAGGAGTAGATGTTTCAACAAGCATCACTGGGTTTGCGGTTGTCGCAGATGGGCAGCTTGTATATTATGATTCAATTGATATGAGAAAACACAAAAATGTGTTTGACAAAACAATAGCCATAAAAGAAAAAATACTAGATTTGTACGAAATGTATCAGTGTAACAATGACGACTCCATGCGCATGGGCGGAGCAGATTATCCGATAGAGCACATCTATATTGAGCAGCCATTTACGTTTTTTAACTCTGGTGGTTCATCTGGCAAAACTATGGCAGCACTCCAGCGCTTTAATGGCATCGTTTCCTGGTTGTTATTTGAGGTGTTTGAGATACGCCCTGAATACATCGGAGCAACGTCAGCACGTAAGCAAATAGGAATTAAGGTTCCGCGAGGACAGAAAGCAAAACAGGTTGTTTTAGAGCATCTGCTAGAGACAGAGCCAGCATTTAAGATAGAGTACACAAAACACGGAAACCCTAAACCAGAAAGCTACGATCGCGCCGATGCAATAGTTATTGCTAAGGCTGGATGGGAAATAGAAAGTTAGATACTATTTATATGTACATATTCAAGGAGAACCATTAAATGGCCGTCACAGTTACAAATCAATCAAACCCTTTAGGTAGTAAAATCGTACAAGATACTGGTGCTACCAATTCAGCAGTAGACAACACGACGGGCGCATCTGGTACTTTATACATGGTGGAAATCGATAATTCTAGCTATAGTACGGCGGTTTACTTTAAGTTAGCTGATGTGGCAGATGCTACAGCCGGTACAACTGCGGCGACCATGGTTTTATATTGCCCAGCGAGTTCTAAGCGTAGTTACGTATTTCCAGAGGGAATCGCCTTTTCTAATGGTTTTAGTCACTGGTGTGTTACTGGTGCCGCAGAAGCAAGCACAGCTGCTCCAACGACTCCACCAACAGTTCGATACGTTACAAGTTAATACTTGACAAACACTCCTAGCTATGTTATAGTTGATTTAATATTTTTGTTAGCTATAAGGAGATATAATGAAAGTAGAAAACGGACACAACATTAAGGTACATTACGTCGGTACCCTCGCTGATGGAACTGAGTTTGACAATTCAAGGACCAGGGGCAAAACTTTAGACTTCCAGGTGGGCTCACCAGGTCTCATCACTGGTTTTAGCAACGCGGTGGTTGGTATGACAACCGGCGAAACCAAGACTATCACTCTTGGACCAGACGACGCCTATGGACAAGTGAACCCAGATGCGTTCCAAAATGTCCCTAAGACACAGTTTGAGGATGATTTTGTGTTTGAGGTTGGCGGAGCTGTTATGGGGCAAGGTCCACAAGGACCGTTTAGAGCAACCATTCATGAGGTAGAAGAGGAGTCAGTTGTGCTTGACTTTAATCACCCTCTTGCTGGCAAGGATCTTACCTTTGAAGTTGAAGTTGTCGAAGTAGAAGAATAAAATATATTGACTAGTTTTGGATCTTGTGTTAAGTTATGTCTGAGGATGTATGAACAAGAAAGAAGCAAAGAAGATTTTAGATGAAACGCTTGGTAACCACATCGACAAAGGACACGAACTTCTTTACACGTGTCCGGCGTGTGGTCACCATAAGCGTAAATTCTCTGTTAACCTCGATAAAAATGTTTTTAAGTGTTGGGTTTGTGATTATAGGGGTCGTAATATTAGGCGCATTATTCGCCGTTTTGGTTCCTATACACAACTACAGAAATGGGACGCAACGTCGGGTCGTGCAGACTTGGAAAGATTTGCTGACCTTTTTGATGAGGTACAGCCTGAAAGAGGGAACCAGAAGGTACCTCTACCGCAAGAATTTATAAGCCTTTCTTCTGATAAGTTACCTGCCACAGGTCGCTATGCTATGAAATATCTTGATTCTAGAGGAATCACAAAAGCCGATATTCTAAAATGGAAGATCGGTTTTTGCTTTGAGGGCGAATATCGCAATAGAATTATTGTGCCATCTTTCGACGAAGATGGCGATTGTAGCTACTTTGTCGCTAGATCCTATACCGGAGACTCTTATAAGTATAAAAACCCAAGAGCGTCGAAGGATATAGTATTTAACGACCTATTTATTGACTGGAGTGATGACCTAGTATTGGTCGAAGGAGTTTTTGATGCACTGGTCGCCGGAAATGCTGTTCCTATATTGGGTTCAACCCTACGGTCGGGGTCCGACTTATTACGAAAGATTGTACGGAACGACACCCCAATCTACATCGCACTCGATCCAGACGCCGCGAAGAAAGAAAGACGGATTATTGAGATGTTGCTTCGCTATGATATCGAACTTTATAAAATCGATGTCGAGGGGTATGAGGACGTAGGCTCTATGCCTAAAGAAGTCTTCGACGAAAGAAAGAAAAACGCATCATATATCGACCGAGATAATTATCTCTTGTTGAATATGCTGTCTGCTATATAGGAGTAATAATGAGCAAAGAAATCAAAGACTATATCAACAATGTCTTGCGAGAAAAAAGAGAAGAATTCAGCGGCAAAGCGGTTTGTCCGTTTGCTGGTCCCGAGCTTGACGCCAATAAGTTGATGATGGCTGAAGTTGGCGAGAAGAATTTGATAGAGCTAATTCAAGAGTTTAAGGAATCTGATTACGAAAGCGCACTGCTGACAATAAAAGAAGATGTGCCGGCAGAACAAACCAAGAAGTTTCAAGTGTTTGTAAACAAGTTGCTGAAACAAGAGGGTATGCCTAACCACAAGAGTATTTGCTTCAACCCTAATGATCAAGTATCGGTTGAAGGTTACAACCCCAGAGCCCAAGCACCACACTTCATGGTAAACATCGCGCATAGAAAAGTTTTGTCAGAAGCTAACAAGTCGCTTAAGAAAACAAGCTACTACGATAAGTTGCCTGATGACTACTTAAACTTTCTTGAGACTAGAAAGAAACAAAAAACATAATCGTCCTCTCCCTTTATTAAAACACGCAACTATTTATAGGGAGAAATATAGGTATCATAATGTCTAAAAAACATCTGGAAGAACAAAAGCTATTAATTGAAAACTTTAATAAGTGGATTAAGGAAGCTCAAGACTCCACCGAAGAATTAGAAGAACTTTCTGAGGAGCAACTTAATGAAATAATTGGCTCTGCTTTGATTGGTAAGCTTTTGGGTGCAATTTGGTCTGCTATTTCTTTCTATGATGATTTGACCGATGTCAATAAACAAATTCAAAAAAGAAAAGATGTGCCCAAGGAACTTAAAAAGCTTAGCCAAGAAGCAACTGACGGTCTGGGTGCGCTTAAAGAAAAAACTGGTATAGTTGGCAAATTAGCCACCGTGTACGGGCACGATTTAAATCCGGTAACTGTTAAGCAGAATGTAGCACTTGCAGTCATAAAAAGGATAATTGGCTCTGGCGCCGAGGAAGAAGAACAACCTGAAGCTGAACCAGAACAATCCAGAGATCAACAGCTTGACGACTTTTACAAAGACATGGGTATAGAGGAAGATAGCCATGAGTAAATCGCACTACGAACAACAAAAATTATTGATTGAGAATTTTCGTAAATGGGAATCCGAGGGCGAAATTTTAGAAGAAGGTCTCGGCGCCATGGTGCTGTCAATTCAAACTATCCGCACAATTGCTAACGTTATGCAAGTTATGGTGCGTTCTGAAATAGGTCGAAAAGCGATCAGCAGCATTCCTCGCCACGGACCAGAAATCTTAAGTGCGCTGGATAAATATGGTGATAAATTCGCACAGTGGTTCCAAACCAAATCAGAGGAAATTAAAAAAGATCACCCGTTTTTCTATAGACTTGTTTACTATCCTTATTTAATGATTGGTTATGTATCAGACTTCAGTGATATGGCTGCATTAGAATTAACTAATTTCGGTGCAAAATATATCAAAGCAAAACAAGCAGATAAAGCTGCTGATGAAAAAGAAAAGGCTGAATTGGAACAAGCTAGAAAAGAACGCATCAAAGCACTTCCGGCAGCGGAGGTAGTCAGAGACAGCCTATTAAAAGATATCGAAAGAACGCAGGATTTTTTAGATATGGAAAACCCTGAAGATGTGAAAAGAATTAGAGTTAGCGATCCCTCGCCTGGCTATGAAGGTGGTCCGCGAAAGAGCAGAGCTAAAAAATTCAAGTTTGAGCCCGGCAAAAAATAATGCAGATTAGTGAAGCAAAATTAAGTCGCATTATTCGCGAAGAGATAGCGCTTCGCATCGTCAAACAAACAATCAGCGAAGTTGTCTCGGAAATGGAACTTGATCTCACAGAAGAACAGACACTTTTGTTTGAAGAAACTGTTCTCGATAAAATCAAAAAAGCTGCTAAGAAATATGCTTTACCAATCTGGGCAGTTGCGGCTCTCGGGTTTGGTTCTGAAATAGCAGATAGAGAGTCAATGGAAGCCGAAGCTACCGCCATGGCTGCTAGCAAGATTAAGAAAGCTATCAAGATTGGCGGTGAATATGAACAAGCTCGCCTTGATGCTCTCAAGGATGCAATTAAAACAGCAGGGAAAGAAGGTAAAGTACCACCAGACTTGTTAGCGGATCTTGGATTACAGCAAAGCTCTGATGACGCAAAAGACATTAGAGTGAACATACTTGATAGAGAGTTTGTGCGAAAAGGCAAGTTTCTTGTAAATCCTGGGAATAAACATGCTCAGAGCTTTGAAGGCGGTCAAGCAACAGCACTGCCATTGATTTACGTACCTTATGAGGTGCTGCCAGACGGCTACAGAGATACGTTTACTGGCGGCGCTACTAAAGAGGACTTGTTTAATTTTTATAAGAGAATGGACGTACAAAGTTTAGGTAAAATGGTAGACGACATGAAGCAGTGGGGTTCTGAAGGGCAAGGTCAGTTTGTAACAGTGCAGACCCCAGATGGTCCCGCAAAGCTGCTGACCTCATCATATTCTATTGCTCTTGATGCGCTTATGCAGAAAAACGCAGACCGCGGTACTAAGGGCAAAGATACCTACAAGCCCGAATTATATCAATAAAACACTTGACACGCCAGATCGGGGATGATATAGTATAACTATCAGAGGGGTCTATATGTTTGATTTTGGCGACCTCTTTTGGATAATGTAAACTAGGAGAGTTTGTGAGCATTAAAATCGCGCACGTTTCAGATATTCACGTGCGAAAGTTAAAATATCATAAAGAATATCGTGCTGTATTTGAACAGTTGTACGAAAAGCTGCGAGAAGAAAAGCCAGATATTATCGTAAACACCGGCGATACGTTTCATACTAAACTTGATTTGAGCCCCGAGGCGATCAAGATGATGAGTGACTTGTTTGTTGGCTTAGCCGACATCGCTCCGTATCATATGATTCTGGGTAACCACGACATGAATCTAAAGAATAGTGGTCGACTTGACGCCATCTCGCCTATTGTCGAGTACCTTGATCATCCGAACATTCATTTTCATAAATACTCATCAGTAGTGGAGGTAGCAGATGGTATTGATTTGCACGTTTTATCTATTGTGGATCCGGACAATTGGCAAACAGATTTGCCAGAGGATCGTGTTAATATTGCCTTATATCACGGCTCTGTTGTTGGCTCGGTCACAGATACCGGGTGGATGATGACGCACGGCGATATTTCTCTTGATGAACTTGAGAAGTATGATTATGCGTTGTTAGGTGATATTCACAAGACTGACCAGAAGGTAGATGCTGATGGTCGAGCCAAGTACCCCGGCTCCCTTGTACAGCAAAACCACGGCGAAAGTAACGACAAGGGTTACTTGATGTGGCATATTCAAGACAAGAATATGTGGGACACAAGACACGTGTCGCTTACAAATCCTAAGCCGTTTATTACTATTGAGCTTACTCGTAAGGGACGGATGCCAAAGAATATTTCTATTCCGTCTGGCGCCCGTTTGCGGCTTGTTAGCAACAATAATCTTCCGTTGGACGTGATGCGTCGTGCGGTTGATATTGCAAAGCATCGTTTTAAGCCAGAAAGCATTTCGTTTCTTAATCGAGCGTCAGGTGAGCGCGGCTCCGTCGAAGGACTCACAGACGAACTGAAGACTGAGAACTTGCGTGACATTAGCGTACAAGAAGAACTAATGGACGAATACCTTGTTGATTTCCAGGTTCCGCAAGAGACAATGGAAAAGGTTTACGAACTGAACAAAAAATACAACAAAATTGTTGAAGATAACGAAGATATCTC
>TARA_R100000805_G_C3626313_1_pt1 | contig 15690 bp, 12 predicted proteins | sample TARA_R100000805 | Tara Oceans TARA_R100000805 (sample SAMEA2622832) | marine metagenome | biome: marine biome (ENVO:00000447); feature: surface water layer (ENVO:00002042); material: "saline water (ENVO:00002010), including plankton (ENVO:xxxxxxxx)" | depth 5 m
TGTCAAACGGAACCAAGAACGCAATTTGTCCTGGGTCTGGTGTTGTAGCTACGTCCTATATCAACGACAGCAGTTTTGAACAGTGGATGGTTAACTGGCTTTCAGCTAGAACATCAACAAGAACAGCGGAACAAATGAAGAACTCCCTGGTTCTTGGCATTTCATCATCAGGCAATTCAGTTGATATTCTCAAGGCTCTTCAGTGGGCTACAGATAACGGCATGCAAATTGCCATGATGACATCAAAGGATATTAGCGTAGAGATTGGCGGTCTAACAAAGGTCATCCTAGGTGCTGATTATTACCACACAGCAGAAGTATTAACTCTTCTTTTGACTTACGAACTCACTCACGGTTCTGGTAATGTATGCCCACCAATCGGCAAAAACGATCCGGACGCGCTGAAGAACCTTAACTGGAAGGGCGGAAAGATTCGCGAACATAGCTACCCAGATGAGCAGATTAATGTTGGTGTTGATTTTGATAAGGTAATTCACAGATGTTCGAAGGGCTATTACGACGGCACAATTTACGATGAGCCTGTTGAGGGTGCATATGAAGCACTTGAGCGTCTTTCAAAAGATTATACTGTGATTGTTTACACATGCAAAGCAAAGCCCGACAGAGGGCTTGTAAACGGCAAGACCGGTACTGAACTGGTTTGGCAATGGCTTAAGGAAAATAATATGTCCCAGTTTGTAAGCAAGGTTACTGCTGAAAAGCCCAGAGCAAGATTTTATATTGATGACAAAGCAATTAGATTTACGGACTGGGAGTCTACATTTGCTATGATTGAGGAAATTGATGGCTAGGTGTTTAGTCACTGGGCACAAGGGCTATATTGGTTCAAAACTTTACGCTAAGTTGCAAGAACTTGGTCATGATGTGTATGGAATTGATGTGGCTTCTGATGATATATCTGAAAAATTAGACATTAGGTGGCATTTATTTGATCATAACAAGTCCTATAAACACATTCATTTCCGCCCTGAGTATATTTTCCACCTTGCCGCTAAACCTAGTGTACAATGGAGTGTTGAGAATCCATCTGATTCGTTGTCGCACAATGTACTTGGTTCATCACGAGTGTTAGAATACGCTAAGCTAGTGGGTGCGAAGCGAGTTATCTTTGCTTCTTCTGCCGCTGCTAGTGCCGCGGCAAGTCCATATGGCGCTCATAAGCAAATGACGGAATTAGAGTGTAAGGTTTACTCAAGCTTATACGATATAGATACGGTGTCTTTAAGATATTTTAACGTTTATTCCGAAGATCAAAAGTACGGCGGAGCGTACTCTACAGTTATATCTGCGTGGATGGAAAAAATAAGGCAAAATGCACCATTAAGAATAGATGGTGACGGTACACAATCTAGAGACTTTATTCATGTGGATGATATTGTAAGTGCTAATATACATTGCATGAACTATAAAAACGACTTTAATGGTCAAGTTTACGATGTTGGAACAGGCTGCACACATTCTCTTAATGACATAAAAGAATATTTTGATAACGTATTTGACGTTATTTGGGATATCCAACCACCACGCTTAGGTGACATAAAAAACTCTACAGCTGATATATCAGGGTTAGATGATATTGGTTGGCATGCCCAAATTAATTTAAAAGCTGGCTTACGGAGATGTGTTGCAAATGTCTCATGAAAATGAAATAGCGGTCGGTGATTTGGTTAAGTGGTTTGAAACTTATGCCGATATTAATATTGTCCGCGATTATGGTTCTGGCACAGTCGTAAGAACTCAAAAAGTTACCGATCCTTATGATCCATATGGGACAATTAGGTATTGGGTATTCTGTCACAAATTAGGTGATACTAAATGGTTTGTTAAACCATATATCGAAAAACATGAAAAAGGAGAACAAAATGATTTTCAACAATGAAAACGAAACACAACAATCAAACTTTAAGTTGTCTAATCAAGCGCTTGGAGCTGTTATGATGGCTTTGCAGGAATCGCTGTTAAATGAGCTTGATATTGTGCCAATTTTAAAGGGCTTTGAGCTGGTGAACACCGAAGATGGCTTGATAGTGGCTAATCCGCCAACCGTTCGAATGTCCAATGAAGAGAAAATTACTGAACAAGATCTACTCAACATGGTAGAATAATTGAGAAATGCCACGTTACATATATTTTTGTGAAAATTGCCAGTCAGATTTTACTGTATTTCATGGAATTAACGACATACAAGTTGCTTGTATAGAGTGCGAATCTGACAAAATTAAGAAAATGTTAACTAAGCCAATTCGTTTAAACAATAACAAGAAGCAGCAATCTACTGGTAATTTAACAAAAAAATATATTGAAGACAATAGAGAAATATTGGAAGTACTCAAACAAGAGACTAAAAAAGATTATGACGGAACTTGAAATTATATTAACCATTGTCGCAACGTTTAGTGTTATATTAAATGTTGCTGTATTTGTTTATGCACGCTCAGCCATATCAAGACTGTTATATGTTTCAGAAGAATTGGGCGATTTAAAAATGATGGTCGATTCTTTTTCTAATCACGTTTCTAGTTTGTATCAGATGGAGATGTATTATGGTGATCAAACCCTACAGGGGTTAATGGATCATGCACAATCTTTTAATGAGCAGCTTGAAACTTTTGAATTTATCTATTCTCTGACGGAAGAAGGCATAACAGCAGAGGAAATAGAAGAAATTGACAACGAAGAAGCAGCCAGAGCCGAAGCCTAAAACCAGGAGACGGCGCCGTAAAGGTAGTGCGAGAAAAAAGAACCATTACTTTACCCAAGTTCATGAAGATGCAATCATAAGGTACACAGCCACTAATTGTATTCAAGAGAGAACCCATCTTTATATAACATACATTCAACCCGCATTAGGCGAGATGGTTGATAAGATTGTGTTTACATATAAGTTTACAAATCTACCGAACATCGACTACTTGAGAGATGAGTGTAAGATTTGGCTAATGACTATTTTGGACAAATACAATCCAAGTAAAGGTTCAAAGGCATTCTCGTATTTCTCTGTTATTACAAAAAACTGGTTTATCAACAAAGTCAAAAAACAACAGAAACAACGCGAAAGAGAAGTTGATTTTGACAACATTGCTAAACACTACGAAGAAGAATTTCTTTCTACAAATGAATCTTATTTGACAGAAAGGGAAAACGATGAGTTTTGGTCTCACTTCTATTCTGAGATAAAATCGTGGGATGAAAGCCAAATGAAAGACAATGATCTTAAAGTTTATAAAGCAATAAACATCCTATTTGAATCAAAAGACGACATTGAAATTTTCAACAAGAAAGCTATTTATTTATACTTGCGTGAGATAACTGGCTTAAATACAAAACAGATAGTTAACTCACTCAAGAAGTTTAAAAAGAAATATTATTCTTTTAAGACAGATTGGGAGAGTGGAAACCTATGAGCAAAAATGCAGACCTTGACACCCTGATTGGCGAGGCGCTTGATAATATCAGAGATGATAGAAAATTAGCTAGAGAGTTCTTGAATGAGATAGCTAACCAGATTGCTTCTGATGCTGACAACAACAGAGGTCTCAGCCCTGTTGCGGCTAAGCACATTGAAACTATGCAGCGCTCAAATGAGCAGCTTGTAAAAATTATTGGTCTCAAGTCCAAAAACCAAGAACAAAGTTTTGAGCTTACTGAAAGCGATAAAAATGAAATTTATGATATTTTACAAAAGGACTCTTCGTAATGGGACGACTCAAAAAAAGTTCCCTTCTTGACAGCTACAATTTTGGTGACATCGCTAAAGATGCAACCTCCGGGTTAACGCAGATGTTTCAGAGCTTTTTTAGTCCTGATGAATTCGCTGGGAAAGAACTTTTTTACGCAGTAGTGATCAGTAATCCTACGACAATTAGCTTAAGTGAATATAAAGCTATGGGCTATTCTGGCGGTGTGGGTAGACAAGAACAAAGTTTTAAAAAATTTAAGGTCAGGATTACTCACTCAGAAGTTAACCCACACGCACTATTAGAAAATCCTTGTGATATAACCTTAGCACAAGATAAATGTGAACAAAATGCGCTAATATCCGCACACACCACTGTTGCGACCCCAACAAAAACTGGAGTAAATATTGGCTCTTACATACTCATTAGTTTGGAGACAAATCCAGATGGGCTTTATAACTTACAAACAGCCAAATTTATAGATCTTATTGACAAAAACGAAACGGGAGAAAAGACACTCTCAGCTAATAGATGTGAAACTATTAAAACATATTTTAAATATGGCGAGTCATACATACCGCCTCCTCCTATTGAAATAACTTCAACCTTGAGAGAATTAGCAGAACGCTATGATAAAGAGGACATCCCCGGTAAAACTACTCCAGTATTCGCTGGGTATCGACCTCATAGCACATATGTAAGCGGTGGACCACCCCCGGCAGTTAAGCAGCCTTTTGACATTTGGGTAAAAGCTTTTTTAGTTGTTGCAAACGATTTGGGATTAAAAGTACAAATCACTTCTGGTTTTAGAACCCAAGAACAACAAGAAAAACTACACCAAGACTATAAATCAGGTAAAAGCAAAATCGTAGCTGCCTGTGGTACATGCAGTAGGCACATTAGTGGTTTTGCAATTGATATAAATATGATTGATGCTGCTGGGAATGTTATAAATTCCAAGTCAGATCTTTCAGTATGGACGGACACCCAATTGATAAAGGCAGTAACACAGGAGCCGTTTTTCCTCACCTGGGGTGGTACGTTTGATGATCCAATTCATTTTGAGTTTAACCCAAAAGAATGGGGCGCTAACGTAGATGAAATTTTTGATCAGCAACGAGGAAGAAATGCAAATTACGATACCGAAAATACAGGACAAACGAGCAGCGAACAAACAGAACAAGACGCTATGCTAGGTACAAGTGAACAAGAACTAGGCACAAGTGAACAAGAAATACCTCCTGAAGTTTTAGCTGCCGGAACATCAGGCACCCTCGGCGAATCAGACGTATCTGAACGACTGGAAACAGAAGAAACAGCTGCCGAAAGAGCTAGAAGGACTTCCGGCACAGGCGGTCTCAGGTAAATTGTAACATTAATTAATGGCTTAAAACTTTAAATTAAATTAAAAAAACGGTATATTTATTACATTAGGATAAAATAATGGCATTTATTAAAGAGATACCAGCATTCTCTAGTCCAAAATCAGGCATCGAGCCATTGCAAGACAAAATCGATAGAGGTGAAAATTTTAACTCTATTCCAGGTGATTCTGGTTTATTACACAGTGGAACACCGCGTAAGAACTTGACGTTTAGAGAAGCAGCTAACAATTCAGTTATTCAACACTACGGTTCTTACATTGTTATGGGTTCAGATAGACTTGGTCACCTAGGTCAAGGCGCCGGCGCAAGTGGTTTCACCAACTCAGATGCTATTGATATGGTCGTCGGTCGCGGTGCTAACTTAAACCACAAAAAGGTAGCTAAAGGGGAACAACCAGGACCACCAGACGGCTTTATTGTTGGACCGTTGCCGACTAGCGATGCCGCAAGAATTTATATTAGTTCTAAAACCAATCTAGACAAGCATTTTGGGCTCGATCAATCCCCAAGAGACTCACATGTTGGCTCCAATAAACACTTGCTTTCTGGTATTGCGTTGAAAGCTGATGATGTCAGAATGATAGCAAGAAACAACATTAAAATTGTTACCGGTAGAAACATAGGATTCAGTGGTGGCAAAGAAAAAAATAGTTTAGGCGGTGACTCTCCTCAAGCCGGCACTATCTCATTAATTGGTGGAAATTATACAGACACATTGTTCGAGTGGGTAGGAATATTTCAACCCGGCGGACCAATTCAGATGATACCTTATCTGCAACCGGCAGTTAAGGGCCACAATCTTGTAAAGTGTTTATATTCACTTTATGAATATGTTGATAAAATTAATGCAATAATTTTCAATTCATCATTAAATAACATGACTGACCGAGCAGCTAGAATAGCATCGCCTTTTTCCGATCCGATAGCGAAAGGCGATGCAATTAGAGCAGCGGGGATTGCTGTTCCTTTTGAGATGGAAGCAAGTTATGATGCTCGCGCTTGGGCACTAGGAGAAAAAAGAAAATTTTTAGAGTATGGAGGACCAATACACATTCGTAGTCCGAATGTTTATTTAACATAAATTATGGCTGAATCAAAGTTTTTAAAATACCAGGACATTGATCGAGACGGAGTTATAGACGTCTGTGATGATGATTTAACAACCCCGGAACTACCCTGTAAGGGGCCATGTACGCCGGATCCAACATCCATTATTCCAGATTGGAAAAAGCAAGACATTTTTACCCCTTTTCTTAATACTAAAATCTGTCATTTTCAAATAACTAAAGTTACACCATATAGCTCAACATCCAATCTTCAAACAATATTAGCTGCCGAATCTTCCGATGGTGTTGTCGATAGTACGCCAGATGACGAATTAGAAGCAAAATTCGAAGAATTTAAGCAAGAAGCAATTGAAAATATGCTTGATTATTGTCCGATCGGCGCAAGACTTAAAACCGAGCAAACCATTGCGATAGTTTCAAAAGCAATGCAGTTCAAGAAGTTTGATCTTGACGCACGACCAAACTCAAGACTTAAGCTGTTATATTCAGTGCCCTTTGACATTATATATGATCTTGCTGATGCAGTTGAGCCAGGAGAAGAAGTCGAGGAAGAAGAAGGACCAGGTTGGGAGAAAATATCATTTAATGCGGAAAACCTGATGTTTGAGTCAATCAGAGTTCGAAAAGGTTTGCATTTTTATTCAAAATTATTAAAGGTATCATCGGGAATTGGAGAGGGTGATGCTTATTTTGTAAATTCAGAGGGCAAAGCAACTCACCGATTTGATTTACAAGGCATAGGAGATCCAGCTATCTTCTCTAGAGGTCAGTTATCTGATATGATTGACCAACTTAAAGGCTTTTTAAACAGTAAAGGTATGGCTTTACCTAGTGGAGGTATTGCTGAAATTTTTAGTGGGCTTTTTAAAGAAAAAGTAACTAAACTGCAGTTCAGCTTTAAAGATAAAAGACTTAGAGTGGTTAGAGCTTGGACAGAGGGATGCGGCGATAAACCCGCGGTTTACACAGCTAAAAAATCTTTAAAGGTTTTAGTCGGAGACGGTAAAAGCAAAAGATATGATTGGAACAATGAAACATTAGTAAACTATTTCATGAGATTAAGTGAAATGGCCCGACAACTAAATTCCAGAGTCGAACTACCATGGCGCGATTTTTTAGAAACGTATACGTTCCCACAAATTAAGATTACCAAATTCCCGACTGAAGAAACTTTAGGTTCATGTCTTTATAACAATTTGAGAGATTCCATTAATGAAATTGGAACAGATGTATTAGACGAGCTTTTTGGTCTTGGTGATCTTGTTGCTTATCTTTATAACGATACACTTTGTCGCGATAAATTGAAAGAAATCTTGGAAGACGATGAAGAATTAAATAGAGTAGCCCCACAAAATCCAGATTCCCCGTTTGGTAGAGAAGTCGCTGCTATTCTGGCCAAAAACCAGCGCTGGGCTAAACTTTCCGCCGATGATGATGTTGTGCTAAGAATATGTACAAATGCTTTTGCGCCCATTGCTAATGGAGCCGGCGGTTTAGCTTCTACTGTTTCAGGGGGTCTGGTACCCAATAGCAACGTAGGCAACTTCCCTGCTGGCCCCATGGGTCAGATGCAGCCATTGTTTGAGGAAGGTCTCCAAAGTCTAAAACTTTGTGGATTACTTGACCTTATCTTTGATTCTCTTGGGTGTTTGATGGGAGGTTTAAGTTTCGACGATGCTCTGCCAATTATTATTAAGAAAGCACTTGAGGCTATGGGAATTGAACAATTTGGTCAATTGTTTGTTGGTTTGCCCCCTGAAAAGCAAGCCGAAATGGACGAACTTGTTGAGAAGGAGTTGGCGAAGCAAGGCAAAGGCGGACCTACAACACCAAACATGCTTAGACCATGGGCAGATCCAGAGGTTATTTCAGCTGAGAGAGTGAAAACTAATCCTTCCAATATGAACAACTATGAGTCGGTGCTACCTCCAACTTACGGTGAGACTATGAGTGAATTGGCTGGTTCTGATCGTACTATCTTATCAAGCTTAGATCGTGTAGGTACCGCTAATAACGCAGCTGGTATAGATTTAATTATGCAAGCATATGTTGTTGCTTTGTTGGAAGTCTTTGAAGATAACTTGATTGTAATTCTTGATGAATTAAACAATTTTCCTGGTGCACCACTGGTAAGAGACATTCTTTCTATGACTGCTCTGTCATGCCCGAAACCACCACTTTTCAACCCAGGGATAGACGATTTCATCAAATCGCTTGGTCTTGCATTCTGCAGAACTCCCAGAGAAGTTACCATACCTGTGTTGAATCAGGCTTTAGAATTTAAAATGGCTTTCAAAGATATTCTTTATCCGCTTTGGGTTGTAGCAAGATTTTTAGCTGGTATGATTATCGTCATTGTTGTAAATCAAATTATAGCTAAGGTATGTGAAATTTTAGTCAGAGCAGTTTGTAAGGCTTTAGAAACCGCCGGCGACATTGTGCTTGGCTTGCCTGATATGTTAGCAGGTAACACGACATTAATGGATATTCTGCGTGATAATATTTGTGGTGAAGATGCGGATCAAGAGACACTCGAAAACACGGTTGTTGATATGATGTCTATCATAGGCTTAGGTCCCGCAGCCTTTACTGATAGGGATAAAACTATTTCATTCGCAAATGACCTTTCTCTCAGTGTAACAAGACAAGAGTTTTCGGATGCCTTATTAGGTAATCCATCGGAACAGTTTCTTGAAGCAGCAGACCAACTTATAGAGTTTGTTTATACTGACTTTAGAGACGCAATGCCAAATAAAAAATCTATTGCTAGGTTTACTAAAGGTATTGGTAACTTCTTGCCGCTAGAGTACAGAGAGGTGCTTAAGAATTACTCTCTTAATAATTTAGGTGTTGATGATGGGATGCCAGCCAACCCATCAGTCTGTTCTACCCCAGAACAACTTCAAAGGTTCCAAGAGTTAAGACATGAAATTTTAGGAGGTCGCGCCTCCAAATCACAAATCGATCAGCTGTACTGTGATTTAAGAGATGATAATTTAGATGATTTGGAAACGTTAACAGAAATATTAAACACAGGCATTGGAAACTATGTTGCTAACAAAATTCCGAATACGCTATCGACTCCTGGGTGTGATGATGGATTGTTACCCTACGAAGCACCACAAACGGTAGATGCCGCCATAGGATTTATGGGCGCGGCGCTTGATGGACTTGAAAACGAATATCTGGATGATATGATGGGTACAGGTTTTACTTTCTTTGGTATGGGAGATAGCAACTTTGGGTTCTTAAACATGATTCTTTGTGATACACGAGGAAACCCGTTGACCAATCACCATAGAAAATCGTCTAATAGAAAGGGGTATGTTGACTTTGCTACTAACGTTGCTAACGGTGGAGAAACAAGCAGAGGATTTTTCTCATTCTTACAAGGCAACGCCGCGTTTGACGAACAAGAAGGTCAATTGCCATACTTCGTTGGAGAATGGATGAAGAGACAATTCTTGAATGCCGGCGGCGTTACTGGATTTCTAGAGCCAGGATATAACCTTATTGAAGCCGGCGGACAACATCTATCAGACAATCTAATTTTTAGATCAGGTAATAAACCAGTAAAAAGAACAGTTTATAGAGTAGATGTCACTGAAATGGAATACTCCACTAATATACTTGGCAACCAAGGTACAAGTACCATTGCTTTACCTGATTTTGGATATAACACCATTGTTGGAAAAGTTATTGAAAATGGTCCGGACATTCTCTCCGATGATGATGAAATAGAAATTATTAGATTACCACGAAAAGGAGATCCAAATTACCCAGGTGGCAAAGGTAAGCCGAAGTCAGCTTTCGACAAAAGCGGGGCTGATATTGCACTAGACTTCAGAGACAACTCTATGGGAACCTATCAGGGTATGGATTTTGGTAGTAACTGGAGTGTAAAAACATTCCCCTGGGCAGGTAATACTTGGTCCTATGGTTTCGAGGTCCAATGCTTTTATTCGGATATTGAAGAACATCCAGATACAAAAGCGATAAGAAACCGACCAGATGATAACATTAGAGTATCGATAATTGAAAAAGTAAATTATGGAGCAGATAGAAGATTTGCTAGCCCGATAGCAAAACAGCTCACAGCAGAAGATATGAAGCTTCCTCCGTTTGACTTACCAAACTGGATTGAAAATATCCCACTTGTTGGGTTTGCTATAGAAAATCTAATGGCTTTAATAATGTTGCCCTTCTCAACATTAATGAGTAAGCTTTTAGCAATGCTAAAATATCTATTTTCTGATGACGTTAAAAGATTTAGAAAGTTTGAGTTTTTAGCTGTAGATGACGGACTCGATGCATTTGCGATGGACAAAGATGTAGATGAAAACAAAGAAAAAGCACTAGACATTAATAAATTTCCACACTACCTATCCACCAGACGAGGCTTAAAACCTTATGCGCCACAAATATATGCTTTAGCTGATTTGCTTGGTACGTCACCAAACTCAGCAATGAAAGAGTCGTATGATTCAACAATGGAAGGATTTTATAAAGATTTTTGTAAAATGATTGGTGAGAACGAATATGGCTGGAGAACGGGCGCAGTACACGACTTAGTTACTCCTGGGATGTTTGAGTATGGAGTGCTTGGTCCTGATGGTGAATTTGTTCCTTACGACGCTATTTCTCGTACAACTTTCATAGGAGAAATTCTTGGTTTTGATGATGAAGAAATGCAATTGGGCATGACCTATGACCAGTATGTAAACGGTGAAAACGCTAGAGTTATTGTATTAGACCCCACTGTTTATGGGGGCACGTTTAATAACCCTCCGCTTTTTGTTAAACCAAACAACTATATGGGATGGTGGGGAATAACTCAAGCTCTTTTCCCTGGAGATACTGCCTGCAAGCCCCATGGTAAAAACCTCATAGACTTTGATGAAATTAAGGAAATGTTACAACAATACTATCCTAGTTTAGAAGAAGACACAAGACTTTATAGCGATACCGAATGTGAACGCCAAGTTCCGTTTGATAGAATTTTACCCAGATACGCAAAAATTCAAATGTACACTTTGATCCTGGCAGCAATTAGAATTTACGCCAGTACCCACATTATGAAAGCAATCGGCACATTCTCAACAGTGCAACCAAAATTCCCAGATAACTATAGCACAATTTATTCTGCGTATCTTGCCGAGAGAATGGAAGATGACTTTAAAAATGCTCAACCTGCATTTTGGGAGTTCTTTAGTCCGTTCAAGGATGACGAGTTCTGGTATGCCTTCTTAGAGCAATCGGTAGAGTGTTATGATTTCTTAGTTAATGCTGGTGCGATTGAGACACCTGTTAAGGGCGGATACATCCAAAGTTCCTCTCAAGCAATTAACAATTTACAAACTCACTATAGATTTACGTATCGCACAAAAGACACTAGAAAGTATCGAGACGAGAAAGGCAATAAACGCACCCAGACTGTCCCTGGTTTATGGGAACAGAGGTTTACCGGCGATGCTGGGTTTTTTGAAAGCTTGGGTAGTTTTAGAGAAAGAAAAAACTTTGAAGGAATTCAAGAAGTTGAAGATGAAGCTAAGATTTTCTTACAAGAACTTATTAATCACGAACTTACAAAAATGGGCGAAAAATTTGTTGGCGCCATGGAAAAATCTGGTTTTCAAGCTAAAATTTATGACTTAGATTACTGGTTGTTCGAAAATAAATGTGTTGATAGCAATATCAAGTATCGTAGCGATAAAATAGTTGAGGAACCAGTTGGTGTGCCCTCTAGGGCAAACCCTGATCCGCAAGGAACTGGAGCAACGTTCCCAGGACCCTATTATACCCCTGGTAATCAATTTAGAGTAGCTATTGACAAAAACGAAAATGATGGCGCCAGTTATTCAGAGGAATATATTGGTTACTACCACATACACATTGATGAGGAGGGAGACGAAGTCTATATGGCTGGCGCTGTACATGGACCAGATCCTCACGATGTTATTGTGCCGGTTGGTGACATCGTCAAGGTAACCACTGTTGAAACCGTAATAGAAAACTCAGACAACCTTACTGTCGAATCTGACGCACCTCACGCTGGCGATCGGGGTGGGCGCCCAGTTGCTATGGGAGCGGCACCGGTAATAACAAAACAAAATGTTGGTATAGGTGATTTCCCGCACTATGGTAGCGGCGGTAGTTATACTGATGAGCGTCCATTTAAGATTGAAAAATATACATCAATTAATGGTACAAGATATAATGATGAAGAAGCAAAAAGCATCATTCACGCACAACCCGGTTCTAGCTTTTTATCGGATATCTATCCAGGCACACTTAGAATGATTGAAAACAAATACGGTGTTGAAGTGGGCATCGAAGGCAATATTGGTGTTAGACACGGGCTGGTGTTTTACTATCAGGGCACAGAAATTACTTCTGTTGAAGTTGACGCATTGGATTACACTACAGCACAATTCCAAACAGTTCAACCAAACAGCAAACTATTGCATTGTTTGGTGCAGAACCTTAAACACGATCCAAAATATAAACTATTCACTAGCTACATCTTCTCAATGAAAAAGGTATTAGGAACATTGGCGATCTATAATGACTTTGGATTCTTAGCTAGTGTTGGAGAAGTTACGCCCGGTACCGGCGACAACAATCCTAGGTTATTGGTTACTGATAACGCTGCTAGCGGTATAGTTGGTAAACTTTTGGCTGGGCTGGGGCTACCAATTGTAAGTCAAAGAGATAGATCAAAATGGATGGGCAGTAATATGGCAGGGGCTAATCCGCCTCACGCTGTTCGAACAAAACCAGGCTCAAGAGCTTATATTGATCAGTCAAAGGAAGAAATAAGAGTTCCAATGACTCAGGAGATCAGAGATGCCTACGGCTTGCCTTTCTGGTATGATGATGATATTGTGTTTGAAAATGTACAACAAAATGCTGCTGGCTCATTTGTCACCGGAAACGAAGGTTGGGAGCATCCAAAAGATAGACCATCTTTCACACCTTTTACTCTCAATTGGGATGAATGGGACCGAGAACTACTCAGAAACTGCAGATCAAGAATTAAGAGTATGTTCAGACCGCTTTATTATGCCGCGCAAGATCGCCCAGGCAAGAAACGAGGTGGAAGAAGCCCAAGTCTCATTAAGCTTAGAAACCTTAAGGCTAGGCTGTTCCCTGCCCCAGGTGCAGGTATTTTACCTTGGTGGCAACGTAGAAGACTTAAGTCGAACCCATATAACGCAAACGGAGAAATGTGTGACGGACCAGATTTATTGGGATGATAAAAAAATAAATGCAATATTTATTAAAGACTAACAAATTATGGCAACTTTAGGCGTAAAATTACCGATTACTAAGGATAGCATTCATGGCTATACCATGATTAGTGATTTTCATTCTTTAATCAAGCAAAATTTAAAAATGTTAATCCTGACAAATCCAGGAGAGAGGGTGATGATACCCGACTTCGGTGTAGGGATACAAAGTTATCTTTTTGAAAATTTTAGCGAGTCTACCTACGTTGAAATCGAAAACAATATTAGATCACAAGTGCAGAAATATCTGCCAGTGGTAACAATTGGTAGACTTAGTTTTGATAACTCTTCACCCGACACAAATACTTTGGGTGTCTCCTTACAATATTCTATACCTGCTTTGAACGTTAAAGATTTGTTAGAATTCACTATTTAATACGAGGGCTATAAATGGCTGATAATCAAAAGAAAATAATTCCGATTAATTACACGAATAGGGAATTTGAAACAATCAGAAAAGATCTGCAAGAAATTGCAGAAAGATTATATCCAGACTCTTTCCAAGATTTCAGTGAAGCTTCATTTGCTTCTTTAATGATGGATGCGGTTGCTTACGTTGGTGATCAATTATCTTTTTATCTTGATTATAATGTTAATGAGTCATTTTTAGACACTGCATATCAATTTAACAACATTTTAAGACATGGTCGTGTATTGGGCTATAAGTTCACCGGACGCCCATCGACCTATGGTGTTGCAGCGTTTTACGTTCAAGTGCCGGCAACTTCGGTTGGTTTGGGTGTGAATAGAAACTATGCGCCAATCTTAAAGAGAGGTTCAGTGTTTACTAGTTCAACAGGTCTGGCATATACACTAATGGAAAATATTAACTTTGCTGACAATAAGCATCCGATTGTAGTTGGAGCGACAAACGCTACTGGTGCCCCAACAAACTACGTTATCAAAGCTTACGGTCGTGTAGTCTCAGGAAGAACTATGACTGAGCAAGTTACCGTTGGAGCGTTTCAAAAGTTTGCTAGAATCAGACTAAATACAGCTAATGTTTCGGAGATTATTTCTGTTTTTGATAGCGACGGCAATGAATATTACGAGGTCGATTATTTAGCACAAGACTTAATTTATAAAGAAATCTCGAACACAAATTATAAAAACGATAACGTCCCGTCAGTTATTAAACCGTTCCTAGTTTCTAGAAAGTTTACTGTTGAAAGAGATGGACCGGTCGTTTCACTACAATTTGGTAGTGGAAAAGAAACCGGCTCAGACATAGTGGCAGACCCACAGTCGGTATCTATGGACGTATTTGGTAAAACATATGTTACTGCTAAGTCTTTTGACCCTACAAGATTGTCCGAAAACGAAGCTCTGGGTATAGTACCAGAAAACACAACATTAACTATTGCGATGAGAGTTACGAACCCAGGCAACTCAAATATAGCAGCAAAACAATTAAACTCGGTATCCAGCGCAAATATAGATTTTGAGGACAAAACTGTTTTAAACGCTGCATTGATGAAAGGGGTTAGAGATTCATTGGAGGTAGAAAACGAATTACCAATTACGGGCGACACCAGGAACGCTACCTCCGAAGAAATGAAACAAAGAATATATGACACTTTCCCGACTCAAAATAGAGCGGTAACTCAAGCAGACTACGAAAATTTAGCATATAGAATGCACTCTAAGTTTGGTTCAGTTAAAAGAGTTTCAGTACAGAGGGATCCCGATTCACAGAAAAGAAACTTAAATATGTATGTTATTTCTGAAAACTCATTTGGTAAATTAGAAAAAACTAACTCAACAATCAAGAGAAATTTAAAAATTTGGTTAAACCAGTATAGAATGATTAATGATACGATTGATATTCTTGATCCCTACATTGTTAACTTAGGGATTGAATTTAGTATTAAGACTGTCTCTGGAGTAGATAAAAAATTGGTTATTGGTAGATGTATTGATGCTCTTGGTGCTGAATTTAGTAGCAATTACTACATTGGAGAGTCGGTTGTAATCAGTGATATTTATAAAGTACTAAATAAGGTCCCCGGCGTTCTTGATGTTATTAAGGCGAGACTAATTAATAGAACTGGTGCAAATTACTCAAGTGCAACAATCAACATCAACAAGAATTTATCGCCTGACGGAAACCAACTTATTGTTCCGAAAAATGCCATTGTTGAATTTAAATTCAAAAATACAGACTTTATAGGAAAAGCTAAGTAATGATTAGAAATTATACAGCCTCCGCAGACAACACAATTGTCAACACATTTAAACAAAACCTTGATAC
>TARA_R100000805_G_scaffold9400_1_pt1 | contig 15468 bp, 5 predicted proteins | sample TARA_R100000805 | Tara Oceans TARA_R100000805 (sample SAMEA2622832) | marine metagenome | biome: marine biome (ENVO:00000447); feature: surface water layer (ENVO:00002042); material: "saline water (ENVO:00002010), including plankton (ENVO:xxxxxxxx)" | depth 5 m
AAAATATCCTAGTTGTTTATTTACTTTTATACCATATATCAAACCACCTGAATAATCATACCATTGACCATCAACATAATTATGATAACTAAACTCGCTACCATCATCATAGTGATATGGCATTAAACTACCCCAGGCATGTAACCATGTATTTTTATTATACTTATAATAATCAAAACCTACAACCAACGAGTGTTGTATCATTTTCTTTAACTCTCCTCTTTTTTTCTCTGTATAATCAGCAAGTACTTGTGGTATAACTACAGCTTCCCAAACTTCAGCACTATTTGCCACAACTTCACCCGCTGGGTTATAGTAAGTGTTGCTATACACATCCACCTCGTAGCCCTCTTGTAAAGCTAAATATGTATAATGTATATTACCATTACTTAACATCCACTCGTCTAGCGCGTTATAGCCATATGGCTCTGCTAAACGATGTGTTAATCCTATATTCCAAGATAAATGCTTACCATCTCTATGTCTATATCTTTCTGACATTTCAAAATATTTTACATCAGCAAAACCATCTTCAAGGTATTCTAGTTTTAAAGCAAAGAAGTTTACACATAGTTCATCTGGACAACCTTCATCAGAACTAAATCTAACAAAATGGTGTTGGTCTACGTATGTTTCACCCTCTTGTCTTTTATAATCTATTTCAAATAAATATTCAACTCCTTTGACTTTACCTACAGTAGCCGCATCACTGTAATTAGATTCCGTACCATCATAAAAAGTCTGCGCTTTATTTTCATATCCAAATCTAGCTATTTTACGTAAACCTATTGTTAAATTATAGTCATAAGGAGTTGAAATAGTTTGTGTAGATAAACCGTTATCTACAGAAAATACATCAACATCAGACAATGATGTACCACCATTAACAGCTGCATAAAATGTAGAGAATTTTAAAAGCTTCTTAATCTCTTTATTTTCATATATTTGACCACAACACGGTTTAGTAGCTGAACAAGCTATCAAAAGCACTGTTGTTAACATTATTATTAGTTTCTTCACCATTGTTATATAGTTACGTATTTTTTTAATTCTTTACCTTTTTTTTATTTTCAAGTTTTATAATTTCATTAACTCTATCTTCTTCATATTTAAGAGCTTTTATTTGCTTAGTAGATAAGCCTAAATCAATTAACATATTTACTTGATCTTTTTTAGTCATTTTAAATAAATCTATAGATCTTTGTTCTTGTTTTGTAGGTATATAGTTTTCTATAGCATTTAAAGTTGAATCCATTTTCTTAGGATCTTTATTATAGTATTCCATAATTATATCAACCCTGTCTTTTTCTTTTGGATAATCTTTAGGATTTAACTCTAAATCTTTTATAATTTTTACCTGCTCTCTTTTATTTAAATCAAATACTTGTTTAGTTTTTTCTTCTATTAAAACAGCTTTTTGTATTTCTTTATCTGTTTTATTAGGATATTTTTCTCTTAGTTTTTCTTTTTCTTTTTCTAATTTTTCTTTTTCTTTAGCCTCTTTCTTTTTTATTTTTATATCTTCTTTAACTTCTTGTACAGTAGTATCTTCTATACCTAAATTATACTGACTCCAACCTAAAAACATTAAAACTCTTTGTAAAGCTGTATTTTCATTGTTTAAAGCTTCTTGAACGTTTTGTGTTTTTCTATATAATCTATTAACAGGTATATTAGTAACACCTTCAATAACATTAGTAACAGCTGACCAAACTGGATTATCAATATCAAAAGTTTCCATTTCTTTTATAACATCCATGTTATAGTTAAGAGTTTTTTCTGCATTAACTATTTTTCTAGCTTTAATACCAAGTGGCGGTGATAAATTTAAAAACTCCATTAATACAGCACTTTCGTCTGGATTATATTTTTTTTGTCTTTGTTCACTAAACTTTATATACATGTTTTTAAGCGTAGCAACACCAGCACCAAAAATACCAGAACCTCTTAATATAGAATCTAAACTACCGTTTATAATATACTCTTTTTTCTTTAATAAACTTTCGTCATCTTCATCATCATCAAACATTAAAGCAAACAAAGCTGTTTGTAGAGTATAAAATATTAAATTTTGCATTGCAAAATAATACATAATTCTAGAAAAATTAGATATATCACTTTGTAATTGAGTTGTATTACCAGGTGTTATTCTTCTATTTTTAATATCTAAAAAAGCTTTTTTACCTATTCTGTTAAACTGAGAAGTTACGTTTTGAAAAGCTAAAACTATTTTACCAAGTGGCGAGGCTTGTTGTTGTGAAACCATATCGGGTCTAGCAGACTGCTGTGTAGCTTCAGCTATCGCTTGAAAATCATTAAATGCTCTTTCTTGTGCTTCTGCTTTTGACAAACCTTGTTTTAAATAAGTGTTTATTCTATTTCTATAATATGTAGCACCACCACTAGCGATTGCTATATTATCACCTATTTGTGTAGGTAAAAAACCTAATTGTAATAATCTAGCTATTACAGCTCTAGGTTTGTTTCCTGATTTACGTAGCTCTGCAGCAAGTTCAGCAGCGTTTATATCTGTTCTGATACCACCACGTCTTTGTTTCATAAAATCAGAGTTAAATAAAAATGCCCAGTCTTCCCAATATTGTTTTTGATTAGCAAAAGCTTTAGCAGCTGCAAATATATTATTGTCAGCAAAATTTATAAAATTTACCATTGACATTTGCTGTAACAAAGCAGATCTCATGTTAAAGAACATAACAGAACCTACAGAACCGTTTATGTAATTCATAAATCTGTTTACTAATTGATTTTGCCCTGCTGGTCTATTTCTACCTGTTTCAATTCTATAAAGCATATCTTCTAATGCAGATCTAAAACTTCTACCATAAGCAGCTTCTATTTTATTTAAGTTTTCTTGACTAAATATTATATCAACATTATCAAAAAAATCTTTAAAAAACTTTTTTCTACCAACTCTACCTGTTGCATCATCTAAATCAGTTCTTATATCACCTGTTTCCCAGTTTTGAGTAGGATCAACATAGTTTTCTTGTTTAGATATTATGTTTATAGTATCCGCATATCTTCTCAAGTTCTTGTCTTCCATTACAAGCTTTACTAATCTAGCCCTATCTGTTTCACTTAAACCAGGTATTGAATAACCGTTTTTATTCCATATATATATTCTTATAGCATCTTCAAAAGTAAAGTCACCGTCTGGTGTTTTCTTTTTTAACTTATTTTTAATCTCAGGCATACGTTTGTTGAGATTTTTATAATCATTAGCTATACTTTGTCTTGCTGTATCTAATTCTCTATAACCTCTATTTAAAGGTCTTAATAAAGATCTTTCAAAAAAGTCTCTATGAAGATTACCTTGTAATCCTTTACCTAAAAAGTTATATAATAAACCTACAAAATCTTCATGTGAAGGTGGTACAAAAAATCTAAACCTACCTTTTTCAGCACCACGTTTTCTAGCTTTAATATCTGAAAAACGTTTGTTTGCATCTATACCTGTAACGTCTTCTAGTATCTTGTTAAAACGAGCATTCATACCTCTACTAAATTGTACTCTAGCTTGTTGTATTTTTGATTTGACATCAAACTGATCTAACATGTTTTTAACAGCTTGAACATTTTGTAACGCATCATCAGCAAAATAAAAATCATTGTAACCTTCTGCCACCTTGTCAGCTATCCAAAGTGCTTTAGCTTCTGCAGTAGAGTTAGCTAAACCAGTTATATTTTTTAACGGTATATTTAAACCGTTAGCTTTTAAAAACCGAAATATAGGTTCAGCTGAATCTGCTGGTCTGGCTGTTAAAACAAACATGCTTTCAGGCCCAAACTTTCTTTGTAGTTTTAAAGCTTTTTCAAACAACGGTGCTTTTTTTGCACCAATAACTTTACTAAACTCTGAAAAATCAAACTTAAATCCTTCATCTAATAACTCTGCTCCTTTTTTAGCAAACTCTTCTGCGTTTATTTTACTTGTACTTCCATCAGGTGCTATTACTATAACATTAGACTTTGTAGTTGCTAATGTATCATCAAAGTCTAATACTGTTATACCTCTAGTTTGATTGTTAGCAGATCTTGAAAACAAAATAGCGTTTTCTAGTGTTTTCATTTTACTTGCGCCAGGCTTGCTAAACGTATAACCGCTTTGAGTTATTTTATATTTTTCAGCAAAACTTTTGTTATCTTCAATTAACATAAACTTAGCTGGATCTAAAAAGTTAACATCTGAATTAAAATATCTTTCAAACCATCTATTTAACTCAACAGTCCAGTCTCTACCCATACCATTTTTATAAGTAGCACGTTTACCATTTTTATCTATATAAGCAGTACGATCTACTCTTTTAGCATCTGATCTAGACATGGCTACTAAATAGTAATTTTTCTTTACATCTTTTAATTTTTGATCAAAGTCTTGATTTGGATCCATTAGCGCGTCCATCAATAAATCCCTAACGTTAGCACTCTGTAAAGCGTGTTCAAAAGTAATAACGCCAGTGTTTGTAATATCACCACCCATATACAGTGCGCCTGCTCTAAGCGGATGTGATGTGTCGTTAGTAGCACTCATTAAATAATAATAAGCGGCAACAGGTAATAATTTGTTATCTGGATTTGCTTCTATAGCAGCTTTAATACCTTTCCACATAGCATTAAAGTTAGACATACCATTTTCATTATATCTTTTTACTTTGTCTTTTGTTATATCACCTATGTTCTTACCTAAAGCCGCGTCAGGTCTAAGATAAACCCTATCTTGTGTTGCTCCAATAGTAACAAAATCACCTAGCCCCATAGTTAACTCTCTTGCGTAAGTTTTTGTTACTGGGTTACTTATACCAAAAGTATATGTATCAACACGTCTCATAACGCCTGGCATGTATTCTGATAGAAGTATAAGCTCGTCTAATAATAAATCAAAATTATTTATTCCATTTTTTCTATCGTTTATATTTAGATATTCTAAACCGTGTTTTTTAGCAAACTTTTTAGCAGCTCTACTAAACATTATATCTGGCGTACCATCTTTAATATTGTTTACAAACTGACTATAATCTGTTATACCTTCTAAATTTTTTCTAACAGCTTGATTAGTCATCATCTTACCAGTTAAATTAGCCAGCGACAAAACTCTAGCTGATGTATTTCTATCAGTACGTGTAGGAACTCCGTTTATAATACCAAATACTTCTAAAAAATCTGATTTTTTTATATTAGTGTTTTTAACTTGTATAGGTAAACCAGCTTTATTACCAGTTTTTCTCATTTTAGCTCTATCAGTTTTAGTATAAAAAGCATCTAATATAGTTTTAGGTACACCAGTAGAGGTACCACTAATAGTAGCTCCGTCTGGTAACATTGCTATTAATATATCAGCATTTTTATTAATAAACATTTGAGCCGCTTGTAACTCTTGCTTTGTTATATTAGCTAAACTAATTAATTTTTTTGGAGCTATACCAAACATTTCACCAACAATATCTGGTACTAAATTTTTTAATTTTTTAAATGTTAAGTTTTTAAGATTTTTTTCAATGTCTGGTAATAAAGCTTTTATTTTTTTATTAACTTTTGATGTAACACCAAGTCTATCAGATAATAAAATTTTTGTTTTCTTTTTATCTGTATCAACTTTTCCGGTAGTATCATCTGTGTCTGTTATATCAATATCACCTATAGGTATACCTGCTGTAACAGGTTTTTTACCGTACTTAACCATCACGTCACCTTTAGCTCTATACAAAGTAGAATTAGTATAAACACCACTACCACCTGTTAACCAACCAAATAGACTACCATTAGCAGCAGAAGCATCAAAGTTTCTTTCGTATCTTTTTAATAATTCTTGTTTGGTTTCTTCTACAAACTGATCCATACCTTCTGAGGTATTTATACCTGTAGCACTTCTAACACCAAACTTTATTAAAGCCTCAAGACCTTTGCTGTTTTCTATCTCCATGTAACCATCCCAAAACTCAGGACTGTTTCTAAACTCTTCTTTACTACTCCATCTTTTAGTACCATCAGGATTTTGCGTTAAGTCATCAAAACCTTTTTTCATATCAGGATACTTTTTAAAAGTATCTTTTATAGTTTTAGAAAACTGACGACCTTCAGATCTATTAATAGCTCCAGTAACTAAGTCTCCAGTTGCTCCCTGCTGCATTAACTTAGTAATAGCTTTATTTTTCTTACCTGATTTTATAGTTTTGTTATAATCTTTTATAAAGTTTAAAACATCTTGGCCAGTATTAAAAGTTATATCTCTAGCTCCGTATTGTTGTAATGTTTGTCTAAAAACATCTTTCATGTTTTGTAAAAAACCTTCACTAATAACAAGATCTTTTTTAGTCATAGCTTCTGATAATAAAGGCATTACTTCACTAAATACATCGCTTCCGTCATAAGCAGCTAGCCTTTGGTTAAACTCACCTTTATAACTTTTTATTATTTGTTGATTATCACCTAAAAATTTATAAACAGCTGCCCCTAAAAGCTTTTGACTAGTTTGACCAAGAGCATCATTTAAGACAACATGTAAAAATTCATGTTGAGCAGAAGTAATATAACCTCGCTGCAAAGAAGCTTTTCTATTTATTATTATTTTTCTAGTACCGTTTACGTCTGTAAAGACAAAAGCATTACCGCTAAACCCACCGTAAGCACTGTCTTTGTTTAATTCATTTTCAAGCTTAATTCTTTCATCATTTAAACGTTTAATTTCTGAAGCATTTTCAACAGGATCTAACGTTGATATTCTATAATTAATTTCGTTTAAACGGTTATTTTCTCTATTTCTTGTATCCGTATCTTTTATATCACGTATTTGTCGTTCAAGTTTAGTCTTTTCTGCTTTTAGTCTTTGTAACTCTGTTTCACCACCTTCTTTATTTCTGTTTTCAGGCTTACTAGCTTCTTTAATTTTTTCGTCAACATCAACTATTCTTTCATTAATATCTTTTTCAATAATTTCAGCAGTTCCCTCGTTTGAATCAGTAGTATAAACTTCTATATCTCCTGATAATTTATTTCTTTTTTCTTTTAGTTCGTCTAGTTTTTTCTGATCATCTGGCACAATGACGCCGTTTTTTTCTTCAAACGCTTTCATTTTAGATTCTAAATCAGCTATTTCTTTATCAATATCTTTTAGTTCTTTTTGGTCTGCTTCATATTTTATATCAGCTTGTTTTTTTATTTTTTCTGTTTCTTTCTTTTCATCAGCTTGATATTTATCGTAAGCATCTGTTGATTTTAACCTTTTATCTAAATCTTTTATCTGCTGGTTTATAGCAGCTAACTCACCTTTGTCAGTTACTCCTTCTTTTGAAAGTTCTAACATATACTTTTCTTCTAACATTTCTAAGTGTTCAAAAGAAGCATATGATGGCGCAGTTTTTTTAGCGTGTAACAATGCTTGAGCTTGTACTAAACCATCTTCGTATTGTTTTAATTGTTTTTCTAAAGATTCAATTTTATCTAAAGGTTGGTTTGTTAAGCTCTTATATCTATCTAGTTTATTTTTTAAATAATTTATACTAGTATTTAAATTTTCTATTGTTTGTTCTCCTCTGTAAGCAAACTCATCGTGTATCTGTGCTTTTATAGCTTTATAAGTTTTTATATTACTAACTTGCTGTATTGTTCCAGATAAATATAAAGTACCTACTACTAAATCAGCGTGAGCATTAATATCATTAAAAGCTATAGTATTACCAAGACCGTGACTATATTTAAATGCTTCTTGCATTGCAAAAGTTAACTCTTCTTCACCAAGCTCTCTAAAAGTATTGTTTAAACTATTTATTACAATTTGTCTAGCAGCATTTATATTAGTAGCTTTAGTTAAACTACCACTTAAATCTTTCACAAAGTTTTTACCTATACTACTCATCATGAAATTTTGATCAGGCATAACTAATTGCGCAACACCCTCTGCCATAGACATACCAAAAGCCAAAGAGTATGCGTTAAACCCACTTAAACCTTGTTCTTCTGCAAATCTATGATTATCATACATGGTAATTGCTGTTGCAGTATTTATCATAGTTTTTTGTCTATGTAATGTACGCATGCTTTCCATACTCATGTTTTTATAGTTAAAAGCTTTTTGTGAGTTTTTCATAAAACTAACGTCACCTCTTCTAGCAGCACCGATAACCGCTAAAGTAAAGGGTAACATTTCAGCAACTGATCTAGTAACATTTTTATATGTAAAACCAGCTTCAAAAATACCTTTTTCTCTAGGCTCAAAATAACCAGCCATTTGAGCATCCATAAAATCATCTACGTATTGTTTTAAGTAATTAGCTTGATCAATATCACCACCAAAATCACCATAAACATCTAAGCTACCTTTAAAAAGAAAAGCAGGTATACCAAGAGCTAAATCATAAACCTCTTCTGTAAAAACACCAAGAGCTTGCATAGTAGAGCCGCCTTGATTTTCTTGCACATCCATCATGGCTTGTGTTGCTTTAAAGTTAGGATCAAATATACCTTTAGATGCATTAAAACCTAATTCTGAAAAAAGCGTATCGTACTGTTGTTTTATTTTTTTACCATCAACATTTAAAGCTTCTATACTTGTGTTTAAAGCTAATTGTCGTTCTGTTAGTTTTTTCTCAGTAGCTATTAAGTTTTTCATTTCATCAGATGTGACTAAAGCATTATATTGTTCTCTTTTTAAATCATGCTCAACATCTAATTTTTTTAGCTCGTTGATTTGATCAGTGTACTTTGAATATAAATTATCATAAGTACTTTGATCGTTTGCATCCATATTGTTAGGATCAAAACTATTTAAATCACTAACTAAACCCTCTAGTGACAACTGTAAAGTTTTAGCTCTATCTTCTATATTGTTCAACTCTGTTTGTAAAGGAACTACTTTATCAAGAAGTGGTTTTTGATTTGTAACAAAAGCATCTATATCATTGTCAAGACTTATTTGACTGTTTTCTATTTCATTTTGTTTAAGATTAAATTCTTTTTTTGTTACATCTAACCTTGCAAGTTCAGAATTTAAAACCGCATTTTCCGCTTGTTGTATTAAAGCCTCTTTCATTGGTACTAAATTCTGAAACCCTTTACCCGCAGCTAATCTTTCTAAAACATCTCTATTATTAGGATTTAAAAGATAATCATGTATCCAAGAAATTACTTTTTCATTTTTAATATTTATAGTTTCGTTAGTTTCATATACATCAAGACCTATAAGATTATTAAAATCAACTGTGCCATCTTTAAGATTTTCCATCGCAGAGTCTAGTAACTCGTAGGTAGTTTGTCTATTTAAATCACTAGCCTCTGTATTAGACCACTTTGGAAAATACTCGTCAAACATAGCTTGTTCCTCCTCGCTAAGAGTAAGAAACTCAGAACTACTACTATTACCAAGCATTACAGTTCTATATATAAAAGCTTCTTCTTTAGTAAGACCAGAGTGTGGACCATAAAGCTGTTGGGTCTGCATATAAGATTTTTCTAAATCATAATCTTCTGTAAAACCGTTATCTAATAAAAACGCTTTTTTATCTTCTTCACCTTCTATTAAGTTATATGTTTTATATAGATTTGCTATATTATCTACCTTTTCTTTTGCTTTTACAAATGAATTATATGTTGTAAACTCTGAACTAAAATTTCTATCAATTAAAGTTTCGTTAGCAATTTTTTTAGAATTTTCTATCGCGTCAGCTTCAAAATAAAACTTGTTACCAGAGTCTTCAAAATTTACACCATATTCGTTTACAAAATTTCTTATTTCTTTGTATATATATTGACTACTGTTTTTTCTAAGACCCGCAACACTTTTACTACCACCGCCTGATCTATATAAACCTAAACTAATTACTTTTTCATTACCATTTCCATCTACTAAAGTTATAGAATCATAAGCTAAAGCTAAAGGAGTTTCTTTAACTGTAATGCCATATTTTTTTAAGTCTCCATTTAGTCTATCTACAACAACATCTTCATCGTACTTATCCTCGCCTCGACCTTGTCCTTCGTCTCCAAAGTCTTCAAAGTATTTTTCTTGTTTTTCAAGATCGTTGTAGTAATTATCTTTAAGCTGTTGGTTATATAAATCTGCAAAACCAGGGCTTAGTTCTTTTAGCTCGCTATGAGTTAGTAGTTGAGAAGTGCCATCAATATTTACTTTTACTATTTTAGGTTCTGCAAAATAATCTTCATCATTTTGATCACCAAGATGCTCTACAAAATATATTTTAGTTTTGTCTTCTTGGCCTTCTTTCATCATTGGATCACCTTCTGGTGTAATTCTATAAGTATCTCCAGTTGAAGTACCATCTATTACATTTGTTACATAATCTACCGGTGTACTTTTAAATATACTATACTTAGGATTTTCACTAATATTTATATTTAATTTTTCATTTATAGCATCAATATCATCACCAACTACACTGGTATTAGTACCTATAATAATTTCTTCTTTAACTATATCAGAAGTCTCAACAAAAGCACCACCAATACCACCTATAACCGGACTAACACTATTTATTATATCAGCAATTGGACCATCGCCAGGAACTTTAGGAGCATCTGCAGCTCCTCTTACAAAACCTTCACCTATTCTGGTTGCAGCTTCTCCAGTTTTATCAATTATATCAGAAGCAGCTTGAACTTCAGGTATTTCGCTAAATTTTTCTTTAGCTATATTAGCCACATTTTTTACTTTATCAATAAAAGTTTTTTCTTTAGGCTTTTCTTCACTTAATCTTTTTTGTAATTTAATTACTTGTGTATTAAATTCTAGATTTTTTCTAGCAGCTTCCTCAGTCCATTTTTCACCAGTATTTGGATCTATAGTACCGTCACCACCGTATAAATTATTTTTTTTAATTATATTTGATTGCCTAGTCCTTATTAAACTCAACTCTGTTTCATCATATAAACCAGAGTCTACGTAAGGCTGCATTCTTCTTTCTAACTCTGTCATTTAGCGTCTATATTTTCGTTTTTAACAGTATTGTTTTTGTCTTTATTGTTTTTGTTTTCTTCTTCTATTTCTTTTTTAGTTTTATAATCTGGATTAAATGACTTTCTAATTCTATTTGCAAAATACTCATGTAGTCTATTATCTATTTCAGGATTAAAAGCATCAAGTTGTAATATGTTTTCTGCTGCAGCGCCCATATTCATTAAGTAGTCTACATTTTCGTTCATGTAGTCTTGTAAAAAATACCTACCACCAATTTTATCAGATACAAAAGATTTCCAATTATCATTTTCAGCTAGCAAGTTACTAACAGCGTAGTCAACATCAAAATCTAAAGGCTTACCAATATTATTTCTTTGTTTGACAGCGTCTTGTTGCATAGTCATATAAGTGTTTTCAGCATCACCCTTTATTACCCAGTTTTCTGTAATATCTTCTATTTTTTTAGTTACCTCTTCTCCTTTTTCATTTGGTACAGTAAGAAGTATATTCATGTTTTGGTCAAAAGAAATAGTACCTTGTTCTGTCCAAAATGATCTATCCCAAGTTAAATCTGTATAGTTTGAAAACAAGTTTTTACCACCTACACCACCACCATAGTTCATAGCAAACTCTTCTTTAATACCTTTTAAATTCTCTAAGTCAGTCTTTATTTTTGTAACAGCACTATAGAATTTACCAGCTCTTATTTTATCACCTTCTGCCATAGCTTTATCATAGTTTCTAACTAAACTAGAAACAAAATCATCTATTATCTGTTGGTTTCTTTTGCCATGTATTTCATTTACCTTAGAGTCATCACCATAAGGCATGTTTTCAAAATATTTTTTAACTATCTTATCTGCCATAATTTTATTTTTTATTACTCACCTGTACCACCAAGTAGTGATAAACCACCTGTTATACCACCAGTAACAGCACCAGAAACAAAGCTATCTAATTGTGCATTTGCATTATCAATAGCTTGATCAGCAGCGGCTTTTCTACCAAGGGCCATTTCAAGCATTTTATCTTGTTTTGCAAATTCAAAGTCTTCTACCATTTTCTTACCTTCTCTTTCTAGCATATCTCTTTTTTGCTCACCTTCTCTAGCTAATTGCTGTAATCTACCAGCTTCACCTCTTGCTCTAGCTTGATTAGCTTGCTCTTGCATACCAATAGAAGCAGAAGCTTGTTGTGCAGCTTTTTGACCTTGATTAGCTAAAACTTGTGCCAAACCAGCTACACCACTACCACCAGCGGCACCTTTCATATTAGCCATAATATTAGCCATGTTTTGTTGTGATTGTTCTTTTTGAAACTCAGCTGCTTTTAAATCTACAGTTTGATCTTCATATACGTTTTCCATATCAGCGTATGGGTTTTTTACTCCAGCATAAGGATTAGTCATTTTTCTATCCTCCCATGCATCCATTTGATTACCTAAATCTTCATTAGCGGCTCTTTGTTCTCTTCTTCTAGCAGCGCCACCAAATAAAGCATTTATAAATTTTGCTGGTGATGATTTTTTATATGCCATAATTTTATTTATTTATATGTATAATAGTTACAGTTTTTATGTTTTTTTTACTTAAGAGCAAGTTACAAACTTTTCTATATCAAAATACAAAGAAGTATTTGATAAAGCCATGTTTTCAACACTAATAACACCGGTTATTGTAAAGATTGACACGCCAGGACTAAAAAACAATGTTTGACCATCTTCTATAGTTTGAGCAGAAGTCAAAGTTATACTTCCAGCGCCACTTCTAACGCTTTTAGAAACTACTGTTGGATTTGCTCGAGCTGAATCTATTCCAGGGCCACTAACCGTAGCGCCTATTGATACACCAGACACTTCTGCTAAAGAAACTGTAGAAGAATTAGAACAAGCTGAGTTTAAAGCAGCTTTATTCCCTATTTCTTCTATTTCTATATCTGAAACACTTACACTCATACCAGTTAAAGTTTGTATTTGAGACGTACCAAAAGCGTATATTTTTGATGTATCACCTGTTAAAGCCGCTTTTTGCTGTTTATTAAAAGTAAGATTACCAGCTTGAGCGGTAGGTCTACCATTTCTATCAGAAGTTGTAATGTTATTACCAGCAGGATCTACACCTAAAACAGAAACATCTAAAACGTTTCTTTTTATAATTTCACTTGAATAAGGCCCATCTATAACCTCTGTTATTTCTGTCGTAGTTGAGTATGGCGCTATAATAGAGCCTAAAGAAGCGTTAGCGCCACCAGCAGATCTAGACGGGTCTAATGCCATACCAGAAGACAAACCAGCTATATTTGCAACTGGAAACCTGTGAAATAAACTACTACTACTTGTGTTTTCACCTTGTATTGCTAGTCCATTGCTAAAAACTACTGTCGTAACTGCACATAAATCTTCTGAAGTTGGCAACCTATTTACCGTTAAAGATCTTCCAGTAGGAGCTATTACATTTATAGAAAAACCAGTAGTAAAAGAAGCCCCACTGTATGTAGTTATAACGTGTGCTCCTGTTGTTGAGTCTGTATAATGAGGTGTTATACCGTTAAAAGGAGGTGTAAACGTAAGAGCAGCACCATCACTTTCACTATTTGTAACACTAGTCTTAAACTCTTTATCATTATCACGGTCAGGATTTAATGAAGTTACTAAAGTATGTTCAGCGGCGGTCATAAGATCAGAAGTTACCAAATCATTTACAGCAATACTTTTGGGTGTAAAGCTAGTACCAACTATAAATTTATTACCATTTGATACAGCCCCGTCTAAAGTATTTGTTGATGTAGCGTATAAAGAAGGTGCCACTATTGATAACGTTAGTGTTTTTGCAACATCTTGGTGTAATATTTTTTTTATTAAATTTGAATTAGATCCTGTAGACTTATTTATATTTATAGAGTTGTCTAAGTTTCTAACTTCTTCATAAATTGTATGTACTGTTTTACAGTTACCAACTATTTCAGCTGTCAAATCAATACTATATGATATTAAACCACTTGTTTCAGCCGGAAAACTTATATAACCAGTGTAACTACCACCTCGCAATTTTACTTTATTTAAACCTGTTACAGTAGTGCTAAAAGTTGAAGTTGTAAAATCATAATACTTTACAGTTGAGTCTACAGTAGGAGAAGAAGGTGTATATACTTTAAGACTAAAGTAACAACCATCATCACCGGTAATAGTAAAAGATCTTCTTTCTCCACCATTATTAACATCACTTAAATCAATATTAAACTCTTTTATAGTTTTTTCTATATAACCAAACTGAGCAATATGGTGTGCATCATTCATTAACTTACCATTAGGCATATAATGAAATCCTTTAGGAGCAGGAATACCGTTTAATTCTTTTATAAATTCTTTTGCCATATTATTTACTGCTTATTGTAATTTCACTACCAACTGAAAACATTTCAGCTTTTTCTTTTGAGTCATTAACAAAATTTGCTTGCGCAAAATAACCAATTAAATCACCATCTGTTTGATTCCACTTAGAAAACATTAAAAACTGCCCAACAGTAGGTGGTACACTCCCTATAAATACTGTTTCATCAACATCTAAAATAACCGTGTTACCAGTAGTAGTTATTCTTCTAAGAACACCAACTACGTTTTGAGTGTTGATATTACCAAATGGCGTAGCTTGTTGATCATTAGATCCAGTTTGAGAAGCTGTATTAGCAGCGTAAACAATATCACCAACTTGTAGTGAGTCGTTTAAATTTGTTATATTTAATGTTATTGTTATCATATTTAATAGCCTGAGCCACGCACACTACCTGAACTTGTTGAATCTATTGAGTCTGATGATGTGTTTGTGGATGTTCTTCTTGTTTGTTCTAATTCTTTTTTAGTTATAGGACGTTCTAGTTCTACTTCAGGTTCTGGAGTAGTTTCTTGTTTAGTGTCTACTGTTTGCTCTTCTGTGGTAACTTGTACTTTTGGTTTAGGATTTACAGAAACTTCGTCGCCAAAAGTGTCAACTGTAAAATCAATAGGATCTATATCTGTACCCGTACCTGTACCTGTATCTGTACCAGTGCCTGTTCCTGTGCCTGTACCTGTGTCGCCACCAGTGCCAGTATCACCAACTCTACAAGATCCGTCATCTATATTAGCACTTGCATCGTAGTTACCAGCATTAGAACTAGTACAACCAAGTACAGGTATAAATGTTGCGGTACTTGTACACTGTGTTGTTTCCCAATAAAAGTTTACTGATAAATTCCAAGTTCCATTATCTCCAGCAGCCAATAATTGAGCTATTGTTACAGAAGGAATAGAACCTGTAGAGCCAGTAGTATTGTTTACAACGTTAGGATTTGGTGTTGTTAAAAGCCAATCATAAGAAGTGTAGCCACCAAGAGGAGCATTAGGATCTGCGGGTGGTATTACAAAAGTAAGATCATTATTAATTCCAGCTTGATACATTTCAACAACAGGACACGATTGAGGACCAGCTCCTGTTTGATCAACGTTGTTAACTATACCGATACCTTGAAAAGTAAAATCTGAAGAATCAATATTTCCTGTTAAA
>TARA_R100000805_G_scaffold16534_1_pt1 | contig 15252 bp, 19 predicted proteins | sample TARA_R100000805 | Tara Oceans TARA_R100000805 (sample SAMEA2622832) | marine metagenome | biome: marine biome (ENVO:00000447); feature: surface water layer (ENVO:00002042); material: "saline water (ENVO:00002010), including plankton (ENVO:xxxxxxxx)" | depth 5 m
TGGAATTGCTGACATGTATTTGTTGTGGCACAGTGAACTCAAACCTCCACTTGTCTTGACCAGCATGAGAGAAGTGAAAGTTTATATTCAACTGATGAGGAGTCTCGGTAAAGGGACTCCTCGATGGCAAAAACTAGAGGATGATTGGTTTGAGTCGAATGACATTTAATTAAAGGAAGTCAAATGAAAACTTTCGAAAACTTTATCAAAGAGAGTGTCAACATTCAACACGTTGATACTCTTATTGTAAACGGATCACAGGAACAGGATCAACCTGTTGCTGAAGAGTTTAGTGCTGACATTGTCTATCAAGGCAGCATTCACAGGATCGTTATGGTTACTGAAAATGGCATTCCATCAAAGAATGAACTTGTAGAGTATCTCCAAGATGATTATCCTGGTGCCATGGTTCACCAGATTTATCGTTCTGAAAAGAAAGATAATTCAATTAGCATCAAAGACAGTAAGAGATACCATCCAGCAAAATTAGATTGGGTTTAAATTATGGCAGATTACTTTGTGTGGGATGAAGAGTTTCCCCTCAACGTGTCAAGAGGTAAGGTAAGGGGAGCATCTGTTATCCACAAGTTTGGTGCTGTTCCTTCAATGGCAACCAACACAACAGGAACCATTTGGGACATTGATGACACCCTCTACCCCTGGAGTGCATTTAACACTGCTGGTGTTCTTGTTGCTGCCGTTGTCAATGTTGCGGACAATGGACATGTGATTAGAGTTGAAGGTCTGGATGAGAACTATGAGGAAGTCAGTGAGGACTTCACAGTTTCAAGTTCAGGAACTGTAACTGGAACAGTAAGTTTCAAAAGAGTTTACAGAGCATATGTCACAGATAACGGTGGTACAAATGTTGGTGACATCACTTTCACAAAAGGTGGAACAAATGTTCTGAGAATAAAAGCGGGAAAGGGTCAAACTCTGATGTCTGTTTACACAGTCACAGCTGGTTGTTCTGCATACATCAAACAAATTGCATGTAGTGCTCAGGTTGGTGCAGATGCAACCATTGATATAATAGTTAGAAACACAGCAGGCATTGAAAGAGTTCAAGCATCATTTGAGGTCACTGGTGCTGGTGGTCCATACATCAATCAGTTCTATTATCCACTGAGTGTTCCAGAGAAGACTGACATTGAGTTTAGAGCAACTACCAGATCAAACAATGGTAGATACACTGCCACCTTTGATATGATTATTATCAGAGAAGCGGTCAACGTCAACTAAATAAAAACACACACCAAAAAATAATGAACAATAGGGTTCTGAAGGTTTTGGAAAAAGAGTTGTTGGAATTGGATAAACTTTCTTATTCATCCATTGACAACTTGATGAAGAGACTTGCCAAGGATTATCAAATCACAACCAGAGAACTTCACGACTCCTTCAAAGAAAAACACAATAAGATTCCAGACGATTGGGCTAAGGAAAAGAGACAAGAGATGAGTGAAGAGATTATTCTCAAAACTCTTCGATTTCTCAACAGAGGATAAATTTGATTGACTTATTATGACTGATGTTTATTTCGGCAATCCAAATCTAAAGAGGGCAAACACCCCGATTCAGTTTACACAGGATCAGGTTGCTGAGTACATTCGTTGTAAGGATGATCCAGTTTACTTTGCCAACAATTACATCAAGATTGTCAACCTGGATGAAGGTCTCACCAATTTCCATCCTTATGACTTCCAAGAAAAACTAATCAATAACTTTCACAATAACAGATTTAACATCTGTAAGATGCCACGACAGACTGGTAAGTCAACCACTGTGGTGTCTTATCTCCTTCATTATGCCATTTTCAATGACAGTGTGAACATTGGAATCCTGGCAAACAAAGCTTCAACAGCCAGAGAACTTCTCGCCAGATTGGCAACCGCTTATGAAAACCTACCTAAATGGATGCAGCAAGGCATTCTGGTTTGGAATAAAGGAAACATCGAACTGGAAAACGGATCAAAGATACTCGCAGCATCAACTTCCGCTTCAGCTGTCCGAGGAATGTCTTTCAACATTCTTTTTCTGGACGAGTTCGCCTTTGTTCCTAATCACATTGCTGACTCATTCTTTGCCTCTGTTTATCCTACTATCACTTCAGGTAAATCAACGAAAGTAATTATCGTTTCTACCCCACACGGTATGAACCACTTTTACCGAATGTGGTATGACGCCGAGAGGTCGAGAAATGATTATGTTCCCACAGAGGTTCATTGGTCTGAAGTTCCTGGAAGAGATGAAGCTTGGAAAGAACAGACAATCAAGAACACCTCAGAACAACAATTCAAGATTGAATTTGAGTGTGAGTTCCTTGGATCAATTGACACACTCATTGCTGCCAGTAAGTTGAAGTCACTGGTTTATGAACAACCAATTGAATGTAATGGTGGATTGAGTGTTTATGAGACAGTTAGAAAGGATCACGATTATGTTGTGACCGTTGACGTGGCACGAGGAGTTGGAGAGGATTTCTCTGCCTTTATTGTGGTTGACATCACGGAGTTTCCACACAGGGTTGTTGCGAAGTATAGGGACAACAACATCAAACCAATGTTATTTCCATCTGTCATCTTCGAAGTTGCCAGAGGTTATAACGAAGCATTCGTTCTCTGTGAGGTGAATGATGTGGGAGACCAAGTTGCCGCCATTCTTCAATATGACTTGGAATATCAAAACCTTTTGATGTGTTCAATGAGAGGTCGTGCTGGTCAGGTTGTTGGTCAGGGATTTTCAGGACAGAAGACACAGTTGGGTGTAAAGATGTCCAAGACGGTAAAGAAGGTTGGATCTCTCAACCTGAAGACATTAATTGAAGAGAATAAAGTTCAGTTCTGTGACTTGGACATCATCTCAGAACTCACCACATTCATTTCAAAGAGAGGTTCCTTCGAAGCAGAAGATGGATGTAATGATGACTTGGCAATGTGTCTGGTCATTTATGCTTGGTTGGTTGCTCAGGATTACTTCAAAGAACTGACCGACCAAGATGTCAGAAAGAGACTTTACGAAGAACAGAAGAATCAAATTGAACAGGACATGGCACCATTTGGTTTCATCTCTGATGGACTCGATGAGGGAAGCTTTGTGGATTCGGATGGAGACAGATGGTACACCAGGAGTAACGAGCATGATGAATATGGAACATCTGCTGGTGGTTGGGAGTTGTGGAATTATCGATGAACCTTGATGATCAGATTAGTCTTGACCATCTACTCTTAGATGAGAGAAAGTGCCGTGTTTGTGGTGAGACTAAAAACTTAATCGATGGGTTTTACAAGACAAGAAAGAGTAAGAGTCACTTGTCTTCTGCTTACTCTTATGAGTGTAAGGAATGCACCTCAAAGAGAGCGATTGAAAACAGAAAAAAGAAGAAGGTTGACGATAAGTGGGTTTACCCTGACTGGTAAGATGCTACATTGACTGCTTCCCATACCAAAGTACCATAAATTCTAAATATTTTACAGGAAAACTGATAAACTATTAGGAGAAAAACATGGCGACTCCTCAACTATCTCCTGGGGTACTGATCAGGGAAGTTGACCTTACAGTTGGTAGAGCTGAGAATGTCCTTGACAACCTCGGTGCAATTGCTGGTCCCTTTAGTATTGGTCCGATTAACGAGCCCATCGAGATTTCAACCGAGCAGCAGTTCATCAACACTTTTGGAACTCCCCTCTCGACGGATAGACAATATGAGTATTGGATGGCTGCAGAAGCATTCCTCTCCTATGGTGGTATCCTGAAGGTTGTTCGTGTCGGTGGTGGTTCGCTCAACAACGCTAACGCTGGTGTTGGCCTGGCTTTCACAACGAATGCGAGGATCGACAACCTCGAAGACTACGAAGAAAATCACGAGAGCGATCAAACTTTCTACTGGGCAGCCCGTAACGCTGGCACCTGGGGAAATGGAACTAAGGTTTGTGTAATTGATAACGCAGCTGACCAAACACTCGGTGTTAGTACAACTAACCTCGAAAACATTGGAGCCATCGTTGGTCATGGTGTTACCTCAACACTGGCAGCTGTCGATGTCCCAGACAATGATGGCACGGTTAACACCTTTACTGGTCACCTGAAAGGAATCATCGTTGGTGTTAGAACTGACACTGTCAATGGGGCTTCGAAGATCGACGTTAGAATTACCTCCAGAGTTTCGGCTGCTGGAACAGAGTTCAACATCGAATACGCTGAAGGAAACCTCGCTAAAGCTTTTGATGAGGAAGACACCCTCAACTTCGTCAACAATTCTGGAATTAACACCGGAACACCAGCAACAATCATCACAACAGAAGACTGGTATGATCAACAGACCCTGGGTCTGACTAACTCCACTCTTTTCTGGAAGACGATCGCTCCGAGACCGATTGACAGCAACTACGCTAACACTCACAGTTCCAGAAACGACACGATGCACGTCGTGGTTGTTGATGACGATGGTGACATCACTGGAATTCAAGGTTCTGTTATTGAGAGACACCTCAATCTGTCTAAGGCTCTTGACGGAGCTGCTGATGGTGAAGGTCAAAGTAAGACCTACTATAAGAATTACATTGCCACTCACTCCAATTACGTCTGGGCTGGTAAGAGTCCAGTTGACGCTTATGATGGAGTTCAGGGCACTGGTCCTATTGCTTCTGGTTTCTCCACTAGTTTCAACAAGGTCACGACAGCCGATGGTCTCTGGGGTCTGAACGCACAAGGTGTTCAATTCTCTTCTGTTGGTAACATCACTTACAACCTCAAAGGTGGTCTTGATTACCAAGAAGGTGGTGGAATGACCGCTGAGTTGGGTGACCTCATCACTGGTTATGGTTATTTTGATAACAAAGATGAGATTGAAATCGATTACCTGATCATGGGTCCTGGTTTGGCCAACAAATCGGAATCACAAGCCAAGGCAAATTACTTGATCTCGATCGCTAATCAGAGAAAGGACTGTGTTGCTACAATCTCTCCTCACAGAGCAGACATCGTTAACATTGCGAACAGCGCAACTCAGACAGATAACCTGATTTCTTACTATTCAGCAATCTCTGGTTCCTCTTACGCTGTCCTGGACACTGGTTACAAGTACACCTTTGACAGATTCAACAACGTGTTCCGTTACATTCCAACCAACGGTGACGTTGCTGGTTTGATGGTTAGAACTTCGATTGTTGCTTATCCTTGGTTCTCACCAGCTGGACAACAAAGAGGTGTTCTGAATAACGCTAACAAGTTGGCTTACAACCCCAATAAGGCACAGAGAGATCAACTTTATCCTCAAAGAATCAACTCCCTGATTAATCAGAAGGGAAGTGGAATCATTCTCTTTGGTGATAAGACAGCACTGGGTTACGCTTCCGCGTTTGATCGAATCAACGTAAGAAGACTGTTCCTGACGGTGGAACAAGCCCTTGAAGGAGCCGCAAACGCTCAACTGTTCGAACTCAACGATGTGAACACCAGATCGAACTTCGTTAACATCGTCGAACCTTACCTTCGTGATGTCCAAGCTAAGAGAGGTCTTATTGACTTCCTGGTAGTTTGTGATGAGACAAACAACACTCCTGATGTTATTGATAACAACGAGTTTAGAGCTGACATTTACTTGAAACCGGCTAAGTCGATTAACTATGTCACTCTGACCTTCGTCGCTACCAGAACTGGTGTAGCGTTTGAAGAAGTCGTTGGTACCGTTTGATCATTACTAAATTAAACTAAGGAGCATAAACCAATGGAAGTAAAAACCCTATCACAGTTCAAATCTAAACTCCAAGGTGGAGGAGCAAGACCCGATCTATTTGAGGTCTCCATTCCTGCCTTCCCCGCAGCTGTTAGTGGAGACTGGTCACCGAGTGATGACGGCGAAAACGGAACCTTTAGGTTCTTGTGTACTGCCGCACAACTCCCAGCCTCTACTGTTGGAATGATCAACGTTCCCTTTAGAGGTCGTGAGTTGAAAGTTGCCGGAGAAAGAACCTTCGAGAACTGGGTTGTCACCGTTATCAACGACGAGGACTTCAAACTCAGAACCGCTTTTGAGAAGTGGGCCAACGCTTTGAGTAGACTTAGCGACAACACTGGTGTTACTGAGCCGTCGTCTTACATGGCTGACGCTTATGTTCAGCAACTTGGACGTGGTCGTGAGGCTTTTGCCGATAAGAACTCTGGTGGTGAGGTCAGTGTTCTTAGAACTTACAGGTTCTATGACATCTGGCCTACAAACGTAGGTGCAATTCAGTTGAGTTACGATCAGACAGGAGACATCGAGAGATTTGATGTTGAGTTCGCCGTTCAGTACTTTACAGTCGGTGATTCTCCTGAGAGCACTGGTGGTAATGCAGGTGAAGAGAGAATCAACTAATTTTTAGTTGATAAATAACTAGACGGATTCGGCCTTCTAGTTAGTTGAAATGGCAAAATTATTTGGATTCTCGATTGAGGATAATGAAAAGACCCCGCCTGGTGTAGTGTCACCGGTCCCGCCTAATAAAATGGACGGGTCGGAACACTATGTCAGTTCGGGGTTCTTTGGTTCTTACGTTGATATTGAAGGTGTTTATAAGAATGAAAACGATCTAATTCGTCGTTATCGTTCAATGGCACTCTATCCTGAGTGTGATAGTGCAATCGAAGACATCGTAAATGAGGCAATTGTTTCAGACACAAACGACAGTCCCGTTGAGATTGAACTTTCTAATCTCAATGCAAGTGATGAGATAAAGAAGAAAGTAAGACACGAGTTTAAGTATATCCTTGAGCTTCTTGATTTTGATAAGAAGGGTCATGAGATCTTTAGGAATTGGTACATTGACGGAAGACTTTATTACAATAAAGTTATTGACCAGAAGAGACCAGAGGACGGCATTCAAGAGCTGAGATATATTGATGCCGCAAAGATGCGTTACATTCGTAAGCTCAAGAATGATGGGAAAAACAGTGTCGAATCTCTGAGACAAACGAACGATAGAAGTAACCCAAACTCTTATAACTTCCCAGAAGTTGAAGAGTACTTTATGTACACACCTGGAAACGATAGCTCATCGGGTGGTTATTCTGGATCTGGTGCATCATCCAGAGCAATTATGATGACAAGAGATTCAGTTACTTACTGTACCTCTGGTCTTGTAGACAGAAATAAGGGATCAACTCTGTCCTGGCTCCACAAAGCAATCAAACCTCTCAATCAGTTGATGATGATTGAGGACTCTTTGGTTATCTACAGACTTTCGAGAGCACCTGAAAGAAGAATCTTCTACATTGATGTTGGTAACCTGCCCAAAATGAAGGCAGAACAATACCTTCGTGATGTCATGATGCGTTACAGAAACAAGCTTGTTTATGACGCTAACACTGGTGAGATTCGTGACGATAAGAAATTCATGTCAATGATGGAGGACTTCTGGCTTCCTCGTCGTGAAGGTGGTCGTGGTACAGAAATTACCACACTTCCTGGTGGTCAGAACCTTGGTGAAATCACTGACATCAATTACTTCCAGAAGAAACTTTATCGGTCATTGAATGTTCCTGAGTCTCGTTTGGAACAGGATGGTGGTTTCTCGATGGGTCGTTCTTCTGAAATCCTGAGAGACGAAATCAAGTTCTCCAAGTTTGTTGGAAGAATGAGAAAGCGTTTCTCTGAGATGTTCAATGACATATTGAAGACTCAGTTGCTTCTGAGAAACATCATCACTCCTGAAGATTGGGAGATTATGGCAGATCATATTCAATATGATTTCCTTTATGATAATCACTTCGCTGAGCTCAAAGACGCTGAACTTCTTCAAGGGAGACTCAATCTTGCACAACTCGCTGAACCTTATGTTGGCAAGTATTACTCACAAGATTACATCAGAAGGAAGGTTCTCCGTCAAACTGATCAAGAAATTCTCGATCAAGACACTCTCATTGAGAAGGAGATCACCGATGGAGTCATTCCAGATCCAAATAGTTTAGTAGATCCGACAATGGATCAAGCACCTGGAGGAGCGCCAGAAGTTGGTGTATCAGATGCAATCGCAGCTCCAACGACACCCAAGGATCCTGAAGTTTCTGGTCCATCTGGTGACGAAGGTGTCATCTAAATAATCCCACACTAAGTAAACACTATGGACGAACTCATGGATTTGATGGTGAATCAAGATTCCCCATCACAGGTTAGCGACAAGATCAAAGAACTCCTCTTTGCAAGGAGTGCAGAAAAACTCGAAGGTGTAAGACCTGAGGTTGCTGCATCTCTTTTCTCTGATGATGAATCTGGTGTTGTTGATGAGCCTCACGAAGCTGAAGGTGAAGAATAATAAATAAAGATTAGGACTATTGTAATTAGGAATAACGATGGCTGCTCTTAGACCCGTTGGTGTCAATACTACTTTTGCCACATCAGCAACTTCTACCAAATCTGTTGCATTGGCACAACAATCTGACTCGATCAGGGTTGTTGCTCTTAGTCAAGGTGTTCACGTTGCAATTGGAACGGAACCAACAGCAACTGACCAAAACTTCTTCGTCACAACAACTGACGATCAAGTACTCTCCCTTGGGATTGTCGAATCACAAAGAGTTGTCGGTATGACTACCGGAGCCACAACATTCCTTGACTTCCCAGAAGGAACTGGTTGTCCTTTTGGTATCGGAGAGGCTGTAAGTCTGACAGTCGATGGTCAGTCAGCCCTTGATTTTGAACACAAATTCATTATCAATGTCCTAACTTCATCTAACGTTGGTGGTTATTTTTCCACCAGAGTTGAGATCGATCATGACACATCGAGTGGTACAGATGCTTTCGACGCACCTTCCGCCACACTCAGAAAGTCAATCAAAGTTGCAGCCAAGACCACCACAGGGACTGGCACTGTTCACATTCAACAAGTTCAAGTTTCCTGAGGTCTAAAATGAAACTAATCAGAGAAGAAATCGAATCAGTCGATTTTATTGTAGAAGAAAAAAATGGCAAGAAGTCACTCTACATTGAGGGTGTCTTCCTTCAGGCCAACAGATGCAACCGAAACAATCGTCTTTATCCAATGGAGACGATGAGAAAAGAGGTTCAGAGATACAATGAGAACCATGTTATGACCGGAAGAGCTCTTGGTGAGCTTGGTCATCCCGATGGTCCGACTGTGAACCTTGACAGAGTTTCCCATAAAATTGTTTCCCTTAAAGAAAGTGGAGATAATTTCATTGGTAAAGCAAAAATCCTTTCAACCCCGATGGGTAAGATCGCTGCTAATCTTATCAGCGAAGGTGTGAAACTTGGAGTTTCTTCCCGTGGTGTTGGTTCTTTGAAACAGAACAACGAGGGTTACAGTGTGGTTGGTGAAGACTTTATGTTGGCAACTGCCGCTGACATTGTTGCTGATCCTTCGGCTCCAGATGCTTTTGTTTCTGGAATTATGGAAGGTAAAGAGTGGGTCTGGGATGGTGGAATCCTTCGGGAACAACAAGCCAGAAAAACCTACAAACAGATCAACACTTTGGTCACCCAAAAACAACTTGATGAGAAGAAACTTGACCTGTTCAATGACTTTCTCAACAACCTTTAGTACAAAGGTTCTAAATGATAACTTTTCTAAATAAATGTAGATTTAACTAAGTTAATCGGAGAGTACAAATGTCTCGCGGAGATTTACAAGAAATGGAGCAATCCAAAACTGCTGTGAACGCAAACGCAAAAGCTGCTGATCCTATGCAGCATGTGGATAACATCACTCCTGGACAAAGCGCTTCCTACGAAGATCTTGGAGGTCCAACCCCTGAAAACTACAAGCCCGATGATGACTCGGCCAAGCTCGCAGAGCCTAAGGTCAAGACTGTTTCGGACGTAGTTAATAAGGGAGCCAAAGCCGCCGAACCCATGAAGGGTGTGGCCAAAGAAGAGGCTGAGGTTGAGGAAGAAGAGATCGTCGAAGCAAGTGCTGACGAGAGTGAAGTTGTTGATGAAGAGCTGGAAACAGGTTACGACATCGAAGAGGACGTAAACGCCCTTCTCGGTGGAGAAGAACTTTCTGAGGAATTCAGAGAGAAAGCTAAACTCATCTTTGAATCAGCCTTGAACTCTAAGATCGATGAGATCACCGAGACACTCGAAGGCCAGTATGAGCAGAAACTCCAAGAAGAAAGAGCTTCCCTGAAGGGTGAGCTCACCGAAAGAGTTGACGCTTATCTGGAGTATGTCTGTGAGGAATGGCTCACAGAAAACCAACTCGCTATTGAACACGGTCTGAAGACCGAAATGACAGAATCATTCCTGGCTGGAATGAAGGGTCTTTTTGAAGAACATTATGTAACAATCCCTGAAGATAAATATGATGTGCTGGAAAGCATGGTAGACAAACTTGATGATATGGAGACCAAGCTCAACGAGCAAATCGAGAAGAACGTAACCCTGAACTCCAGACTCGCTGAGTCTGTTGCTGATGGTATTCTTGAAACCGTTTCTGAGGGCCTCGCAGCCACTCAGAAAGAGAAGCTCGCTTCACTTGCCGAAAGTGTTGAGTTTGAAAGTGAAGAAGAATATCGTGAAAAGCTGGAAACTCTGAAGGAGTCATACTTCTCCAGAACTCCCGCTTCCAAGCCGACTCAACAAACCCTCTCTGAGGGTGTAGATAGCACCGTCGAACCCGCTGGTGGTTCAATGGAAGCTTATCTGAGAACGCTGGGCGCGTTTGGTAAAAAGTCCTGAGTTTATTATTAATCAAACAAAAACAAACAAGAGGTAAAAGCAAATGTTCCAATCCGAACATCTGCAGGAAAAGTGGAGTCCCCTTCTCGATTATGATGGTCTTGATCCCATCAAAGATAATCACAGAAGAGCTGTCACCGCTGTCCTGCTCGAGAACCAAGAGAAATTCCTCCGTGAGGAGCAAGCCTTCTCTCAGGGTATCAACCTGATGGAAGCCCCCACTAACGCCGCTGGGTCTAGCCCCGCTGGTTTTAGTGGTTCCGCCACCGCTGGTGGCCCGGTCGCAGGTTTCGACCCCGTTCTGATCTCCCTGATCAGACGCTCCATGCCTAACCTGGTCGCTTATGACCTGGCTGGAGTTCAGCCGATGAACGGTCCTACTGGACTGATCTTCGCAATGAGAAGCCGTTACGAGAACCAGTCTGGTTCCGAGACCTTCTACAACGAAGTTGATTCCGCATTCTCTGGTCAGGATGCAGGCTTCGACCTGACTGGTGGATTCTCCGATGGAGATGTTGGTCTTGGTACCACCGCTCAGTCCGGAACCAACCCCGCAGCTCTGAACCCCGTTGGTACCGCTTCCTCCACTGGCTACGATGTCGGTCAGGGAATGCAAACCGGCGACGCTGAGAACCTTGACGGTACTGGCGATAACGCCTTTAACCAGATGGCTTTCTCGATCGAGAAGGTCACTGTAACAGCTAAGTCGAGAGCCCTGAAGGCTGAGTACAGCCTGGAACTGGCTCAGGACCTGAAGGCCATCCACGGCATGAACGCCGAGGCCGAACTGGCTAACATCCTGTCCACTGAAATCCTGGCTGAAATCAACCGGGAAGTCATCAGAACCATCTATAAGGTTGCTGAACAGGGTGCTGTCTCCAACACCGCAACTGCTGGTGTGTTCGACCTGGACGTTGACTCCAATGGTCGTTGGTCTGTTGAGAAGTTCAAAGGACTTCTGTTCCAAATCGAGCGTGACGCGAACGCAATCGCCCAACGGACTCGTAGAGGAAAGGGCAACATGATTCTGTGTTCCGCAGACGTTGCTTCCGCTCTGACCATGGCTGGAATCCTGGATTACACCCCAGCCCTGAACGCTAACCTGAACGTTGACGACACCGGCAACACCTTTGCTGGAACCATCAACGGTAAGTTCCGTGTTTACATTGACCCCTACGCCGCTAACCTGGCTGCTGGCAACACTGCTACCGCTTCCGGTAATCAGTATTACGTTGTCGGTTATAAGGGTACTTCCCCTTATGACGCTGGTCTGTTCTATTGTCCTTATGTTCCCCTCCAGATGGTTCGTGCCGTCGGAGAGAACTCCTTCCAGCCGAAGATCGGCTTCAAGACCCGTTATGGTCTGGTTGCTAACCCCTTCGCCGAAGGTCTTACTCAAGGACTGGGTCGTCTCAGAATCAACTCCAACCGTTACTACAGACGTGTTGCTGTTAAGAACCTCATGTGATCATTGTTCACAGAGAACACAGGAGACCTTCGGGTCTCCTTTTTTATGCTGAGTTATGTGAACCAATCCCAAAGAGAACATTAAACTTATAACTAATTCCAAGAAGACATATTATTGTGTCACCACATTTGGAGATTGACCATGACTCTACCCAAAGACAAGAAGATTAACCATGAACACATTGAGTCGATGAAAATTGCTGTAGATGAATCGGATATTCGGTCAATCCACCCAGATAGAATGGAAGAATTTGCTGAGTACCTTGTCCAAAAGGCAAGGACAAACGAATGACACAGAGGGTCAGAAGACCCTCTTTTTTATGCTTTTTGATAAATAAGATCACATTATAACCTTACCATGGCAGCAACTCAGAAGACAGGGTGGGGAAAGAAAGTTTCAGTTGGACTATTTTTATTTGTTGGCTTTGCAAATGCAGGTGCTCTCATCGGACACACACTGAAAACACCTATTCAACCAGCACAAGTAAATTATCCACCTGTTGGTGAATATTCCTCATACACCGTCAGTGTAAATCCTGATGGAAGTTACACCATTGACTATAAGGGTCATGACCCCACAGTTCTTGATAATGAAACTTATGTTGATACATCAAATGGAATATTTGGTGTTGGTGGAAGAACTGTCACAACAAGAAACAATCAGTATGTCCCTGGATCACCTTTTAAAGAGGTAGATGAAGAGGGAAAGAACGGTGCGAGATCCGAAGAGTGTATCAAGGCGGAAGGTGGAGGAGAGTCAAACGGTGCTTTGGTGGGAGCTAGTGTCGCTTCGGGTTTCGCACCTATGGTTTCTGGTATTCCTTACGTCGGTTGGTTAGCATCTGGATGGTTGGTTATGCTTGGTTCCGACCTTGGATCGAGTGTTGGTGCAGAAGTTGCCACAACAATCAACGGATGTTAGTCTAAATAAAACTAAAATTCATTATGGTTGATTTCCCACCTCCTGTTCCTGGTGTGATAACTCAGTATCCCAACCCTGGACATGATGCTTATGATTTTGCCTGTCTGGTTGGAACTCCAGTGATTGCCGTTCATGACGGAACAATTCATGAGTTTAGAGACGGACGACTTGGTATCCAGATCCGATTGACTGGACCCGATGGCGTTCGTTCTCTTTATGCTCATTTGGAGAGTGTCACAGCCTCAGGAGAGGTGAAGAAAGGAGATGTCATTGCTACTTGTGGTAACACAGGTGCCTGGAGCACTGGACCCCACCTTCACTTTGAGAGTACGGCAATTTACATGTTCTAATAATAAATAATTAAAAGGTTCAGAGTGAACGATGGCTTCTCATATTGAAAAGATGTCAGCCAATGATGGAAAGAGAATTTACTATCAAGGTAATCTGAAGTGGACAGAGAACTTCTCTGACAGAAAGGTCTTTAACACAAAAGCAGATGCTCAAGAGGAACAATATCAGTTTGCAGGGACAGTAGTTGAAGAATAAATAATGCTGCCTAACCAGCATACCATGGAAGAAAAGAAACCAACTGAAGAGAAGAAGAAAGGTCTTCTCGGAAAGATTAAAGACGCTGCAGACGACAAAGAAGAGCAACTTGCCATCTTGTCCACATTTGTGAGGTTGGGCATCCTGATTTGGTCAGGTGGTATCCTTACATTGGCATACGTTGAACTACCTAAGGCGTTACAAATCCCAGAACAAGACCTCGATCCGACTTTTATCGCCAGCGTCTTTACAGGAGTTCTTGCGACGTTCGGTGTTCAGACGACTAAGAAAGGTTCAGCTACATCTGGTGGAGCACCTGCTGGTATCACCAAGGCACAGATGGAAGAAGTTCTTGCAAGTGCCAATAAGAACTCACAGGTGATTCGTATTGAACATGCACCACTTGTAATTTCCGCCATTGATCCTAAAAATGACGACACCACTGATAAAACCAATTCCGGCACCAAAGACACCAAGTAACGTTATCCAGACACTTCCACCATCAGTCGTGTCTGGAATTAAAGTTCCTCAACCTGTTGTGCGGGGTACCACACCCCCTGTGGTGTCTGGATTGAAACCTCCTGTGGTGAGAGTTCCTGAAGCGGCAATTGATTACCCAACAATCGATGTCCCCACTGAACAAGACTTTCAAGAGGACATGGGACCTCAGCAACCACAACAACCAACTCCCACGATAGACACAAGAGATTTACCACAAACTCCTGTAATCAATATTGGTGGGGTGGATGTGCCTCTCCCTGAACCTGGACCACTTGTTGCTGCGGGTTCATTGGCAGTGGTGACAACTGTTGTAACTCTTGGTGCCACGATTGGTGTGAACCAAGCCAAACAGTTATTGGAACCTTGGATCAGAAAGTTACTTCAACCAAAGAATAAAAAAATTAAGATCAAACAAGTCAAACCTGTCTTACACTTTATTCCCAATGAGGATGGAACATCTGATGTCATTCAGTATTCTCAGAAGGGCATGAAGGTTTTAGATGGAGGCATAGAAAAGTTAGAGCAGTATCTCAGAGATCAAGTGGAGATAAATGCTCTATGGGAGTACGATAATAAAATTATTATTGATGAGGAACTTAGTAAGCAACTGACCAAAGAAGGTAAGAAGAGGTTCAAAAGGTATTTTGCTGCTCCGAAGGTGATTGCAAAGAAACTTGGGTCAAAGTTTGCTTTCTGAATTTAGTCGATAAGAGTTCCATGTGCTCTTCGGATTTCACGAAGTGCTTCAAGGTTCATGTCCTTGGTTCCCCCATCATAAGGATGAGCATAACCCTCTTCGATCATTTGTTCGTTGAGGGACAACTCGTCTGTCCCGATGTATAACCAGCCAAGAAGACGACCATACTTCCCGACACCGCCAACAAGCTCAGTACGAATGACAAGATCATCATCACCACTGACAGCTGATTCAAGTTTTTCTTTGAGCCAGTTTGTTGCGTCGATTCCAAGGGCCTTCTCCTCTAAGTTTCTGGTTCTTTTTTCTGGTGTATCAACTCCCGCGACTCTAACTCTTTCTTTCTTGAATAGATCAAAACCGAGATCAATCGTTACATCGATTGTGTCTCCATCAAGAACTCTGTTGATCTCGATCACTCGGAAGTTGTAACAACTCTTCCGA
>TARA_R100000805_G_scaffold13996_1_pt1 | contig 15145 bp, 22 predicted proteins | sample TARA_R100000805 | Tara Oceans TARA_R100000805 (sample SAMEA2622832) | marine metagenome | biome: marine biome (ENVO:00000447); feature: surface water layer (ENVO:00002042); material: "saline water (ENVO:00002010), including plankton (ENVO:xxxxxxxx)" | depth 5 m
GACATTGCAGGACTGACACCAACAGATTCCAACTTCATTGTTGGTGATGGTTCCAACTTTGTTTTAGAATCAGGTTTAACAGCTCGAACAAGCCTAGGGTGTGGAAGTGCTGCAACCTTTGATGCGGGTGCCAACAGTGCCAACCAACTTGTTCAACTGACAGCCGCGGGCAAGTTGCCTGCTGTTGATGGTTCACTATTGACCAATCTGCCAAGTGGAGGTGGCACACGTCCAACAGTCACATCCATTACAGCCGCAACATATACAATTGGAACCACAGATGGTGCAATTGGTGCGAGTGAACTTGAACGGGTTTATACTTGCTCTTCATCTGCTGCAACTGTGAACCTTCCATCATCAAGTGGATTGACAGGATTCAAATTACAGGTCAAGAACTTGCTTGCATCTACCATCACCATTGATCCTGATGGAACCGAGCAAATTGATTCAGGTGGTGCAGGTACAGCAATCACTTTGACTGTTCAATATGAATCTGTGACTTTATGTTCAGATGGAACAGGATGGATCATCATATGACATATAAACGCAACTTAGGAACAAGACAAGTGGAATTCAGACTTGCACTTGCTTCACTTAGTCTTGCAAGTTATTCACAAGGTGCAACATATTCATTGGCGAGTGCAACAGGGAATTTGGCATTGTCCATTTCGAGTGGTGTCATTACTTTGTCACCTGGTCGTTATATGATTGAAGGGTATCCATATGTGGATGTAGTAGACCAAAATGATGTGATTACTTTTGTGTGGCAAGAAAATTCAAGTGGATCTTTTGCTGATGTTGGCATTGTTGGACAAGTTCAAGTTTCAGGTGATGCCGTTGGTGAACGTGATGTGGCACTTGCAACAATCAATGCACCCGTGTCAGTTGATGTGAAATTAATTGTAAAAACATTAACATCCACAGGAACACCAACAGATGCGGGTGGTTGCATTGTGGTTTGGAAGGAAGTGGATATATGAGTTATACACCAAGAAGACCATCAATTGGTTACATCCAATCAACGGCAGTGACCTCCACAACCATTGATGATGTGGTTTTTGATATACCAAACGATATGGTCACAACTGTTTCAAGTGGTGTCACTTCATTGACTGATAATGCTATTATTATTATGCGTATGTCACGTGATAATGATGGAGTGACAAACAGGGCTATGGTCTATTATCCAAATACAGGACTATCAGACTTTAAGTATAGAGGACGCATGCCAAGTGAAAGCAATAATCTTTTCCAAATAAGTGAAGATGCTTTTGACTATGCCAACACGGTTGAACCTGATCGTGCAACATCAGCTGGTACAGGATCCATCAGTTTCACAAATTACTCACATTGTAGACTTTGGAGATTGAACACATGACATATTTCAGTGAAGCCACAAAAGGAAAGCTAAGTGTTTTTATTCTTAACTTAGTGACCAACCAAAACGTCACATCAACTAGTTATGCAGACGTTGAACTTGCAGCAGGATATGACACTGTGATTGATCAATATTCATCCACACTGACAATTGATACAACCAACCACAGAGTCACCCTTCCAAGTGGCAAGTTTTATCTTGATGCACGTATGATGACAAAATCAAGTTCAACAGGCACGTGGGGATCTGAATATACTTGGTATTCTTGGGACGGTTCCACCCGCACTGTTATTGGGTATGAAGGGCGTGAAGTTGGTGCACTTGCCATTGGTGATCCACATAAAAATGAACATGCAAGAGGATACATAGAAAGTGATGGAACTGCAATTATTGGTTTGCAAGTTAAAAAGACCAACACCAATGTTGAAATTGAGGATACACAATATGATTCCAACAGTGGCCTTGGACGTTGTATGATATGGAGAATTGAATAATGTTTAATTTAAATTTAGATTTAAAAGATGCTGACAAGATTTTGCAATCTCCTTTTGTTTTGGTCTTGTTGTTTTTAATCGTCATATCTTTGTCCATCATGTTTGGAATGTCTCTTGCAAGTGATGATCCAAAAGTGATCTGTTCTGAAAAGGTGGAACTTATCAAAGAACAGACACATCAGATCAATTCACTTGAATCCAAACATGCCAAGTGTATTGCAGATGGTGAAACATCTTGCATTGAACGTGAGCAACGGATTTGCAGGGAAGAAAAAGAATCCATTAAAATCAACTGCAATACTTTAATTGATCGGATTGTTAAGGATAGAAAGAAATGATTTTGAATCTTGTTTTGCCTGCAATCCTCCAACTTGGATTTGCAACCATCACTCTTGATGATGGCCATGAAATCCGTTCCAAGTTTGTACCTGTGGGGACCGTGGCACCCTCCAATGGTTTCATTGTTTCTGTTGGTGATATGGCTGACATCCAAAGTGCATTGCATGGAAACAGTTGCTTAATTCGAGTTAGTGAAATCAAGACCCGTTTTGAACTTGAAGTCAAGGAACGTGTCCAACGTTGTGAAAGTAGGATCAACATATTTCAAAAGACTCTTGACGAAACAAAACAATTGAATGAACATCTTAAACAGGAACTTGAACAAGAGAAAGAATATTCAAATAAACTTCTCATTGTTTCAGGTGCATTGGTTGGTGTGCTGACAGCATCAACCTTGTATTTAAGTTTAAGATGAGGAATCAATGCAAAATGAATTAATGGGTGAAGTGGTCTTTGCTTCACAATACGCAAGACAAAAAGAAGGTGGAAGAGAATCATGGACTGATGCAGTTGATCGGGTGGTTGACATGCATGTTGAAAAGTATCCACACCTAGAAGATGAAATTAAAGAAGCTTTTGACCTGGTCAAATCAAAGCGGGTGGTGCCTTCACAAAGGTCCATGCAATTTGGAGGTAAGGCCATCAAGCAAAGAAACATGAGAATATATAACTGCACATATTCACCAGCTGACAGACCACGGTTTTTCAGTGAAATGTTTTGGTTGTTATTGTGCGGGTGTGGTACAGGTTTCAGTGTAAAGCAAAGACACATTAAAGAACTACCTCGAATTATATCAGTTGAACAGCATCAAGTGCGTAAAGATCTCTTGCATCTTGTTCAAGACTCCATTGAAGGTTGGTGTGCAGCATTACAAGCATTATTGGATTCATACTTTCACACTGATTATTTTGATCACTCCATTGATTATGAAATACATTTTGATTATCACCTAGTCAGACCCAAGGGTTCACCTATTTCATCAGGTGGAATTGCACCAGGTCACAAACCACTTGAAGCGTGTTTGAATGAAATCAGACACATCTTGGTTTCACGTCTTGGTAAACGTTTGAGATCTGTGGATGTCTTTGACATGTGCATGTCTTTGTCTGCTGCTGTCTTATCAGGTGGTGTCAGACGTTCTGCATCCATCTGTCTGTTTGATGATGATGATGAATTGATGCTTAAGGCAAAAGTTGGTGATTGGTATATCACACATCCTAACCGAGCATATGCAAATATTAGTTCAACAATTGTGACTGATGGCAATGAATCCAAAGTGAATGTGAAACGTGCAGTTGATCTCAATAGTAACTTTGGTGAACCTGGTGTGTTCTTTTCCAATGCTCCTGACTTTGGAACAAATCCATGTTGTGAAATTGGTTTGTGGCCTTATTGGGTACAATCACCAAGTGGTGAAACTATGGAGAAAATACCTTTGTCTGTTAGTCGGGACAAAGAACGCCTTGAACAGACAGGGTGGATCTTTAGAAGTGGATGGAGTGTTTGCAATCTAACCGAGATCAACATGCAAAAAAACAAGACCTTTGAAGAGTTCATTGAATCGTGCAAGGTTGCGTCTTTTATTGGTACATTGCAGGCAGGATATACAGACACGGGATATTTAGGAAGAACATCAAAGAAGATCATTGAACAAGAGGCATTGATTGGTGTTAGCTTGACAGGTATGTATTCCAACTTCAGTGTGTCCTTCTCACCAAAGATCCTTGAAGCGGGTGCCGCGGCTGTTGTAGATGAAAACATTAGAGTGTCCAAACTGATTGGAATCAATTATGCATCTCGAACAACATGTATCAAGCCAAGTGGAAACACATCCACACTACTTGGTACAAGTGCAGGCATCCACCCGTTTCATGCAAAACGTTGGATCAGGACTATCAGACTAAGCAAGATCAACCCTGTATGGAAAGAGATCAAGGAGAAACTTCCACATGTGGTCATTGACCAAGATGGTGACACGGGTATCATCCAATTTGCATGTGAAGTTCCTGATACTAATGCATGGATAAGAGAAGAAGTGAATGCACAATACCACCTCGAACAGGTGGACCTTGTTCAGAAGCATTGGGTGCTACCTGGTAGTATCAACACTCGCATTGAAGGATTGACACACAACGTGTCAAACACCTGCACAATAAAAAACCATGAATGGAGATTTGTTGCAGATTGGTTGTGGAAGATCAGACACACAGTGAAAGGTGTGGCCATGTTGCCTGATGCGGGTGACTTCATTTATGAGAATGCACCTTATCAAACCGTTTTGGATGGTTCCCTTGGTGCTGCAAAGTGGAAGATGTTAAATGAAACTGATTGGTCTGTGATTGACTTCACATCAATTGCAGGTGGAAATGATGCACACTTGACTGGTGCCTGTGATGGCTTGAAGTGTGAGTTGCCTCATTAACCTTGTTTTAAATCGTAAGGTATACGTTCACCATTGGATGCATAGGCAATGCGTTCAACTTCATCAGAATCTTGTAACATCTGTTCAGCAAGTTCATCAGGACTGTTGGCAGTTCCAACCACATCAGGAAACGCCATACGGCACAAAGCAGTTGCAGCACGTTTTCCACACATGATCAATGGCATTTCTCGCCATGTACGGTTTTTATGATTGTTTCGCAACATTGCATCATTCAAGGTGAAAGTCCAAGTATGAACTGGTGCATCAATCCCATATTCCTTTGACATCATTAATTCATCAGTACGCATGGCCACATACCGCACACCAACAGTATTTGGATTGACGTTGCCTTGATCATCATATTCAGGTGTCAATGTTTCAGCCTTCATCATTGCACACACCTTTTGACCTGTTACAGGATCAACCCACTTTCTCACAATTCCAACCATGGCATCAGCATTCAATGCAGGCTTTCCATGAATGCAATATGTTTGAGACATACATGCAAGAGGATTGTGGTTGAAGAGATGACCAAAGGTTAAAAAGCATTTCACATTGTCATCATATTCATTTTGATTTTTGGATGCATTCTTGATGATGTGATCTTGTTGTTCGGTAAGCATATTTGTTCTCCTTTATATGCAAGTATTATTTATTTGTTTGAAAGTGTAAAAGAAACGTCTTTGAGGATTTCAGCCTTGGGTGCCTTGACCTGGTGAGCAGCTCCACGGCGTTCTTTGCAATTGTCTTGAAACTTGATCATCAAGCAAGCCGCAAAGATAACCATGATCAAGAAGGTAAAAAGTTCAATTTGTCTCGTGCGTTGTAAACGTTGATTATAGTTCATTTGTATATCCTTAAAATCCAAAGTCAGTCAGGTGGTAATTGTTCGAGGTAAGTTTGTTGAGTGATTCACACAGTTTGTTTGCAACCTTGTATGACATTGGACGTTGTCCATTTAATACATATATAAGATGCTCATAACTGCAATTCATGTCTGATGCCAATGTCTTCAGTGTCATTGACTGGTCTTTCAGATCAGAAATGATTTGATCTTTCATGTGTTCTCCTTTCTTTGATGATTTGATAAAAACACTAATTAACTTTTTTGTCAACCGTTAATTAACTTTTTTGTTAATTTATATTGAATTTAATTTTAGACCAATATATAAAAGACATATCAAGAAAGGAGAACACATGAAAGAATATGACGTAAGATTGCAAGTCATGGCATCTGATCTCACATCAACTGAAAAGATAGTTATGTTGGCTATTCTCTTAAAGGTTGATTGGAAGTCTTTCACTGGTCAGGTGGCCATCAGTCAACTTGTCAGTCTAACCAACATCAAAAAAAGAACAGTACAAAGAGCAATCAAGAAATTAATTGAAATTAAGTGGATCACTCGAACATCCAAACATATTGAAAAAGAAGTGTCTACAATTGCACAAACAACTGTCTTGGTTTCTAATATTAAGGGGGTGTCACCAATGACACTAGATGACACACATGACACTAAGGGGGTGTCACCAATGACACTAGGGGGTGACACACATGACACCTTTGAGAGTGACACTGATGACATCCATACAATAAGTAACAATATTAATTCAATTACAAACAATATAGAAGAACCTGAACCACATGGTGACATGGAAGTGGATCAAGTTTGCATTGAGGGGGGGGGTATTGATGATTTTTGGATTTATCCAAGTTCAATCCAAGATCCTGTGGTCAGACGGCAAACAGAACTTTATATCCAATCAAGACCAAAGATGCTAGAATCAGACAAACAACGTTTACTCTTTCCACAAGCTGCAACGCCTTTTTGGAAATAAACCACATTCATGTAAAGGAGAACACATGAAATCAATCAAAGACGCATTGAAAGACTTTAACCTTGAACATTGGGCACGTTCATTGAAATCCAATGCAATTCAAACCGAGGTCAAAGAACCAACCATTGTCCATCATAGAAGACTTGAAGAGTCCAACCTGTTGACACGTGAAGTCATTGGTGGAGTTCCACAACTCAATGTGAATCTTTTACCCGCTTGTGAATATGATGGATGTACTGCCTCACATTCAGGTATCCATTCAAAGCAAGAAACCCGCACACTCAATGATCTTGCTGAATATCATCCTGTGATGGTCAAGACAGATGGCAAGGAGATTGAAGACGTTTCACAACGTCCTCACAACTTGATCATTGATGATGATGGAATGTGGGTGCCTGTCGAGCATTCATATACATATGGTGTGCCATGCAAATATTGTGGACTTACAAACAAGTATCTACTCAACTTCAAGAACAGTGGTTTGACAGCTGATGCCATTGGCAAGCATGTTGGAAATTATGATTTTGAACCTGGTCTAAAAGAACTTGCTTTGGAGTTTGTCCAAGGTAAACATCAAGGTGGTTTAATCTATGGAACAACAGGAAATGGAAAGACACATCTTTTATGTGCCATTGCTAGAGAATTGATTTGGTCGGGTAAAAAGATCAAGTATGTTTCACATCAACAGCTTTTGGAGGACATCAGAAAGTCTTTTGATAAATCCATTACTGATCCACGCTTTTCATGGTTGGATGGTGTGCATGTGGTTCTGTTTGATGAGCTTGGATTCTTCAGACAAAATGAATGGTCAAGACAGACAACCAATGAACTGATCCATGCAATCCATGCGGCTGGTGTTCAAGTTCTCTTTGCATCCAACATGACACCAAAACAGATGAAAACACAATTCCTTGACATGCGTTCAATCAGTCGCATTGGATCCATGTGCAAGGGTTTCAAGTTCAAAATGCAAGGTCAAGACAGACGTGCATCTGATGACTTTTGGACATAAAAAAATGAAGGTGTGGACATTGGGAGAACACCACACCTTCATTCTATGTATCAACTTTACTTGTCAGCCAACAGCACCCAAGGCACAAGGTTCTGACCAACTGTACACAATTTAACATGTCTGACCTTATTTGGAAACACTTATCATGTTTATCTTCACATTGTTCTTGATCAAGTATTCTTTGCCTCTTTGATCATATGCACTTGAAGAGGGATAATGAACAGACTCAATACCTGCATGATGGATCAACCTTGCACAAACCAAACATGGTGCCGTGGTGATATAAATAGAACAGTTTAAAACACTGATTCCTTTCCTTAATGCGTTCATCAATGCATTCTGTTCAGCATGATGGCAACCAATTTCAATCTGTGTACCTGACTTAATGTTTTGTTTAGTCCGTTCACATTCATCTACATTGCACAAAGTGCCTGGTGCCTTTCGAGGTGGACCATTGAAACCCATTGAAACAGGATTATTAAATTGGTCAACTATAACACAACCAACTTGACCACGTGTGCATGGTGATTGGTTTGAGATCAAGAACGCATGGTTGATCCAATGAACCGACCAGGTCATTGAACAAGTCCACAAATTGATAAAAGTTTCTTCATGTCTTCATCTTGGTTCAACAGCTGCACAATTGACCATGCATATTCAGCAATTTCTTTTTGTGCATGTGAGTCTGTTCTTTGTTTCAAGAAATGAATCAATGCCTGAAAGGAACATGTCCAATAACATTCTGACATTAAGGAAACAGGCAGGATCATTCTTGCCTGTTCTCGGCACACTCCCAAGGTCAACAGATGGTTGTATGTTTCATACAATGAATCAATGGTGTTTTGATATATAGTGGCACAATCTGATTGTGTTTCATCATCCAACGGTTGACCACTTCCTTGTTTCACTGAATCGTGTGGTGATGATCTCCATTCATTTGGATAATGAAAGACGTGTTCAAACTTCACATATCTTCCACTAATTTCATTCCATGCACATCCAACCTGGTGTTTCATCCATTGTCTTAAAACAAAGATTGGTGCATTGATATGGAAAGTAAAAGAGATGTGCCTGAAAGGTGAAGTGTGTTGATTCATCCACAAGTATTTGATCAACTTCCAATCTTTGTCTGACATGCTGTCAACTTGTTTACCAAAGGAGATGCGAGCCGCATTCACAATGTCAACAGCACCACCATCTTGTTTTATTAGTTTCACATTCATTTTTGATTCACACTCAAAGCGGTTTGATGTTCTTGCAACGTTTCAACCTTGGCAAGTCTTTCTCTCATCTTGTTCACTTCAGTCCACAGTTCAATTCTTCCATCTTTGCAAGACTTGGTTTGACTCTCCAAATTCTGTTGCAATAAAACCAAAGCCTCTTGCAGTCTTTCAATTTGTTCCATGGTCTTTCCAAGTGTTCGAGCAGCATAAAAGATCAATGAACCAATGGTTCCAAGTAGTCCGATAATATGCCAAATTGAATCAAAGTTCACATTCATTTTAAAAACTCCAAAGCATGATGAATACAAATACATAATACTTGATCAAGTCTTGACATCAATTCATTTTAATGTAGTATACATATATACATATATATATATGTAAGGAAAGTGTAATGTATATGAAATCAATTATGTTAAACGTTCCCTTGATCATGTCTGATGCATTGGATGATATTGCAAAACGTGAAAACAAACCACGTTCATATGTGATGCGAGAAATGCTTGAACAAGGAATCAAGGAAAGACAGAAGAAAGACAAGGCACATGAGTCTAAATAAAATTCACATCATTGGAAATGTTGGACGTGATCCTGAAGAAAAAGCAACATCCAATGGAAACACGCTGGTCCACTTCAATGTTGCAGTGTCATCCAAGAAACAAGGCAATCCACACACACAATGGTTTTACTGTAAAGCATTCAACAATATTGCAATGTATATTTCCAAGCATGTGCAGACAGGGACCAAGGTATATGTTGAGGGTTCAATGGAGTCCAATGATTATCAAGGAAAGACTTATTGGAATCTGATGTGCCACAAGGTTTTAATCTTGGATGGAAAGAAGGAAACACCATGACCACTATTCAAAATCTTGATCTCGAAAGAATCAAAGAACTTGAGTTGCAAATCCAAGAAATTGACCTTGCACTTGAAGTTTCACAACAGTTGATCAGAAATAATCCAAGGGCTTATGAGCAAATCAAACAAGTTGCACGTCGGCAGGTTTGGGAATTGCAAGCCGAGATTGACAGGATAATTGAATCAGATCCAAGGGAAGAAGAAGAAGATGAAGGATGAAGATTTAAAAGGTTTAGCAGCACGTGAAGCTGTTCTTATTAATAAAGATAAGAGCAAAACAACGCGCGCGTGCAAGTACAACCAAATCCGAGTGCATAATATTTGCACCCACATTTCCAATGGCAACACATTCAGGGCATCAGCATTGGCAGAGGGAATCAGTGAAGCCACGTTTCACAGGTGGAGGAAAGAGCATGAAGAGTTTGACAACCTGGTGGATGAAGCCATTGGAATCAGTGAAGCCAAATTGGTCAACAAGCTTTCACAGTCTGAAGATTGGCGTGCAGCTGCTTGGATCCTTGAACGCAGGTTTCCTGAATCATGGACCAAGAAAGAACAGATTGATATGCACGTTTCGAGGTCAGAAGGTTTGGATGAAATCAAGGCTATGATTGAACAGACTGACCACTTGCTAAATGTTGAACGTCCTGATGTTAATACAGACAATTAAATTTTATTCATGTAAAGGAGAACACATGTTACAAGTCAGCCAACTACCTATTTCACTCTATAAAAAAACTACAGACCATACAGGATTGACAGCTTATCCATGGAGATCATCAGCAGGATTCAAGTTTGAATCAATGGGTGCAATGGCGTTTCAACAGTCTGCAATGAATAACAACTATATTTTAAGAGCACATTACAAAGATTCACAATGCAAACAAAACATCCAATCAATGATGGTACATGGTGACAATTTCCACCATGATCTTTGTTATAAATTAAATTATGATTCATTTAGAGATGCAACAGGCCGTTTTAATACTTTGATGTTAGCAGAGTTTAAATTGATTACATCAGAATCATTGGAGAAGTATGGACTTGAACAATCTATGAGTCACATCTTTAAGTTCAAAGATGGAAAAGAAACACGTGCAACCAAGTTTTTAAAACGTGCCAAAACTGATGTAAACACATTAAATCTTTTGATCATTGGCATTTCACAAACATCATCCAAGGATGTTGTTTCCTCTTTGACTGCTTCTGTATTTGGACCAATTTGGTGCATTGCATATCTGCCTCTAGTGGACTCAATACATTCACAATTGACAGTTCACAAGGTGGTTCACATGTTTGATTCATTTTCAGATTATGCACAATCCATTCAAGGCTGTCTTTCACCACAAGAGCTTTTTAAAAAGTTACGCAGCTTCTCCAATGCCAATGATACTGATTTCTTTTTAGAGACATTTAAACTTCCATGAACTTAAACCTGAATGAACTTCAACAAAATATTGTTGCTCGAATAAGAAGACAGGACAAAGTGATCAGTGCACGTTGTGGTTGGGGATCGGGTAAAACAAGCGGCTTAGTCTTTGCACTATGGTTCATCAGCCGCATCAGACCTGGCACATCATCCTTATTGATCACAGATACAAGTCCAAGGTATAGATCTGTTCTTGGTCCTGAACTTCAAAAGTGGTTAGGTCCAATTGGATGGACTTTCAATGCTCTTGAATCCAAGTGGTCTGATCCAATCACAGGTTCATCCATATGGTGCCGTTCATACTTCAGACCAGGTACACGTGAAGCAACTCACAATCCATTGGAAGGTTTGAACATCACATCAGGTGTGGCCTTGATTGATGAATGCCAAACATTCAAGGATGATGAAGTTGCACAAAAAGCACTTGGACGTTTGAGGAGTGGACCAACACCAATCTTGATCATGGTTGGCTTGCCTGTTGCAGATGCTTGGTGGTGTGCACTATCAGAAAAAGCAGGATACAATCCTTTACTCTTCACTTCCTATGTCAATCAATCCAACTTGTCTGATGAATGGTTTGAAGCCACCAAACTTTTACCTGAAGAAGAACGTCTTGCCATGGTGATGAATCAACCACGTCCACCAAGTGGATTGATCTATTCTGAATGGACTGCCAACCATGTCATTGATGACTTCAAGTACAGACCTGAAATGACAGGACGTATTGCAGTTGATTGGGGATTCAGAAAACCAAGTGTCTTGATCATGGTCTATGATGAAGAACGTGAAGCCACCATCATTGTCCATGAAATCAATCCACAGGAATGTACCATTGATGAACTTGCAAGGATGATCCTGTTGATAGCATGGCCACGTTCATTGATGGCACGTGCACCTGGTCCAAGGATTTGGTTGGATTCAGGTGTCGCAGACAAAGCGGGTGCAGCTCGAAACGATCAGACAGGCCGTTCAGCTTTTAGGGCCATGAAGAAACTTCCACATGAAGGTGGAATCGGTGTGCCTCTGAAGTTCACCACAGATCCTGTGATGACCAACGTGTTGAATGGTATTCAGAAAGTCAAACGTGCCATTGCTCAAAGGAAGTACTTGTGCACACGTGAAGTTTGGAATCGTGGTGAGAAGGCAGTTGGCAATTCATTCAGGAAAGCCATCTTGTCATATGGATGGACACCCACCAAGGATGAACCAAAGAAAGATGGTCGTGAAGATCCACTTGACGCATTGAGATATGATTGCATTTTCCATTATTGGTCTGAGATGTCCTTGCCAACCATCACACCACGCAAGGCACTTGGAAGTGGAAACGCTCGAACAAGAAGACAAAAGAAATTCAGGAGTTTTTAGAATGCGTTTAATATGTGGTGATTCCATGCAAGAATTAAGTAACCTTGATCCATGTTCAATTGATGCCGTGGTTTGTGATCCACCATATGGACTTGGACAAACCACACCCGCACAAGTTAGTTCTTGTTTGCAAGCATGGTCAATGGGTGAAACATGGAAACCAAAAGGAAGTGGTTTTATGGGTAAGTCTTGGGATTCTTGGGTACCTCCACCTGAACTGTGGAAAGAAGTGATCAGAGTGTTGAAACCTGGTGGACATCTGATTGCTTTTGCAGGATCAAGAACGCAGGATCTTATGTCAATCTCATTAAGGCTTGCAGGGTTTGAAGTACGTGACACCATCCAATGGTTGTATGGTTCAGGCTTTCCAAAGTCTTTGAACATTGGCAAGGCCATTGACAAGATCCAAGGCAATGAACGTGAAGTCATTGGCAGAAATCCAAACTCAAGGGAAAATTGTGATAAAAGTAATTCTTTATATAGAATGGAAATGGTTGGAAAGACAGCATATATCACCAAAGGATCAAGTGAATATGAAGGATATGGAACAGCATTAAAGCCTGCTTTTGAACCTGCTATCCTATGCAGGAAACCATTGGATGGAACCGTTGCACACAACGTTTTAAAACATGGTGTTGGTGGATTGAATATTGATGGGTGTAGAATTGAGACTGATGAGGATTTGAGAAGAACACAACATGAAGTTGGAATGTGGAGTACAAGAAAACACACACACACAACAGGTGGTTTGGAGGGCAGATGGCCATCCAATGTGATCATGGATGAACAAGTTGAATGTGGTGAGTGGAAAAGATTCTTTTATTGTGCCAAAGCATCAAGACAGGAAAGGGAACAAGGACTTGATGGACATGGATCAAGGGTCAACATCCATCCAACTGTAAAACCAATTGACTTGATGCGTTATCTTTGCAGGTTGATCACACCTAGAAACGGCATCATCCTTGATCCATTCCTTGGAAGTGGTTCAACAGGAATCGCAGCAGGTCTTGAAGGGTTTGACTTTGTTGGCATTGAACGTGAAGAAGAATACTTTGAAATTGCCAAAGCACGCATTGAACATTGGACAAACACATTATTGACATATGATCAACCACAACCAAAGGAAACCAAGGTTGGTGAACAGCTGTCATTGTTCTAAATAAAAAGACTCCAATGCACTGGTGATCTGAAGTCAAAATATCTACTCTCTTTGAAACGTGTATCACGTATAAAAGAAAATAAAAAAAGGGTAATGCGTGCATTGAAGTCTGTGTTATATGTACATGAATTATAATTCATTGACAAGATGAACTATATTGCACACAATAGAAAAAACACATCCATCCAAAGCAGTGCACGCCATGATTGATGATAAAAGAGATGAACCACATATGAAGGCCATGTTGCCACGTTTTAGAACGCGTGGCATCACAGGCACACAATTGTCTGGTGGAAAGATCACAGGCAAAGAACAGAATCCAAAACTCACAGGACTTAATTGGATACGTGAAGCCGAGGAAATGTTACAGACTGATCCCGTGGTCAGACGTTCATGGCATATGTTGAGACAGACTCTTTTATCTGCAACATGGCGTTTTCAACCTGGTGTTGAAGGTGATGCAGTCAGTGAAGAACTTGCACGCTATGCTAATGAGGCTTTTGGATTTGATGGATATGCAGGACAAATGAATGCATCTTTCGAGGATCAACTTACATACTTGTGGGAGTTTGTGCCAACGGGTTACAGATATGCAGAGGAGATCTATAAAGTTGGTCCTGATTCAAAAGGTAAAATCAGAGTGTGGTTGGACTACTATGCAGACAGGGAACCATCAGCACATAACAAGTGGTTATCTCAAGATGGTCAACACTTGGATGGTGTCATGCAAAATGTGGTTGGTTATACATACACACCTGAACCTATACCAGCAAACAAACTCCTTTTATTAACACTCAATAGAACAGGCTCAAACTTTGAAGGCATTGGAATGTTGCGTCCTGTTTGGTGGTGGTGGAGGACCAAGCAACGTGTATCAAACTTGATGTGCGTTGGTCTCGAACGTTGGGCAATTCCAACACCCAAGGTTTCAGTTGACCGTGGACAGGCTGAAATGCAAGGTCTGAATGATGCTGATGTCAGTGCCATGATTGATGATGCAGCTGCTCAAGCTGAAGCACTTCTCTCAACTGAATTGTCATACCTGGTGGAATCACCTGTGGTCAAGTTTGACACTTATTCAACTACACCCTACCTCTATTCACAAGGTCCATTGGACATCATCAAAGAATGTGACAACCAAATCAGTCAAGCCTTCTTGGCACAATTTGCAAACCTTGGTATTTCAGACACGGGTTCAAGGTCAGTTGGTGAAGTCCATCTGTCAGTGTTCAGACGTGCTGCAATCAATCTTTGTGATATTGTTGCAAGTCAAATCAGTGGATGTGACAGGCGTGGAGGTGGAACCATAGGACGTTTAATCCGTTGGAATTATGGCTATGTGGATCCATCCAAATTGCCACGGTTAACACACACAGGTCTTGACACTGATGACTTGGCTGAATCACTTGGCATGTTGCCTGGTCTTGTTCAGTCAGGATTGTTGACACCTGATGATGAACTTGAACGTGCAATTCGTGAACGCCTTGGTGCTGGTGATCTTCCTGAAATAGCTGAAAGATCTCCTTTTGACAGAACTGCAAAACAAGGCGGTGGTGTGGCTTCACTTGCTGAAACATTAATCAAGAGGAAACAAGCCAATGGTTAAAAAGATCAGATTGAAAGCTAAG
>TARA_R100000805_G_scaffold18949_1_pt1 | contig 14584 bp, 46 predicted proteins | sample TARA_R100000805 | Tara Oceans TARA_R100000805 (sample SAMEA2622832) | marine metagenome | biome: marine biome (ENVO:00000447); feature: surface water layer (ENVO:00002042); material: "saline water (ENVO:00002010), including plankton (ENVO:xxxxxxxx)" | depth 5 m
GTATGCCGATAGTGGCTATGGGGGAGAAAGACCTGTGGGATTTCGGAGGATCAGAATTCTACATGAAAACATAAGAGGACAAATCTATTCCGTATTCGCTGAAGAGGTTTTGGAGGTAGTATGTTCAAAGTAGGTGACTTGGTGAGAATAAAGAAAGAACATGTCGATCATGAGTACCTCAAAGAAATTGCTTGGGATTCGCATTGGACGAAAGCCCCTCTTCCACCACCCGAAAAAGATTGGCTTGGGTTGGTGATGGGTTACTTAACTGGTGACGATGGGCATGTCATAAAGGACATGATATATATACAATGGCTGTGGAGTGGTCGCACCGTTTTAGAATACACCGAGCATTTGGAGGTGGTATGCGACAACTAGTTTACAAGGTTGGAGATCTGATCATCCAAATAAAAACAGGTAGGCTCGGACTAATAACCAAGGTGGACGAACTCCAACCTTGGGGTGTTGAGATTCAATGGACAGACAATGGTGTTAAACAAATTATGCACTGGACAAATATCGTCCATGAAGGTCTTTATAGAAAACGGACATAATTTGTCCTTTACATATTTTGAGAATAGGGTATATTATAAACATCAAACAAGTGGAGGTCGATATGCGAGTAGGTGATTATGTAAGGTTCAACAACAACGAGGGTGACTTGGACGAGACACTTTGGAAGGTTGTTGGTTTCGAGGAAAGAGGTGGTCGTGCCTTTGTTCTCGTAAAGCACCCCACCGTAGGTGGTAGGTATTCATTCCCTAAAGATGGGGTTGTGGAGGTAATATGCAACAAATAAAGGGATCGTTAGTGAGAAAGGGATCGTTAGTCATGTGGAATGTAAAAGGCTCACTCGATTATGGCGAACTAGGTGTGGTTACATCAGTAAAAGAACTTACATTAAACGAAGAATTTGATGTTGTGTGGGCAGATGGTACTGTGACAGAGTACGATCATAGTCAAATACAACATCAAAATATAAAAGTGGTCAAATTTTGACCTTTACAAATTTACAACAACATATTATATTACATTTACAACAACAGGAGGACAATATGTTTACATCAATATCACAGATAAAAAAAGCAAACCGAGAGAATGGCTACCATTTTTTCAGCAAAGACACGATGGGCTTTTTCAAGTCCAAGACCCACAGGGGTGTGTACGGAGGTCGTTATTTCATAACCTCTGAGCAGTTTGTGTCTACTAGTGGGGAGGTATACCCCCGAATGTATACAATACGCAAGGCTCACTCTGATGGGGCTATCGACACTGTGGATACCTTTCAAAAATTTAAACACTTAGATCAGGCTAGAGACTATATCAAGTTCGAGATCTTGGGAGAAGAACAATGGGATTAGGGTCACTAGTAAAACATGAAGGTCTTTTACAAGAGATTGGCATTATCACAAAGATCTGTGATGAATTGGCAACAGTTTTCTTCCCCGAAATGAATACGAAGGTACTGGTGTACCTTGATGACTTGGAGGCATTATGACAAAATTAAATATTAGGATAGGTTCTCTGTTACAATGGCAAGGAATAACGCAGTGTCGTGGAGAACTGGGAATAGTTATTGGGTTACTAAATGGCAATGGGTATGATGGCTTTGTTGTACATTGGAGTGTCGATGGTGAAATTGTGGACTATGTAAACGATGAAGCCATAAGTAACCTCATGGAGGTACTATGCAGGTAGGTAGTTTGGTTAAATTACTTGGCTCTCCTTGGCTTGGCATGGGAATAGTTCTTGACTATTCATCAAATTCAGCCACTGTCTTTTTTCCCAATGCCAGTATTGATCACTATCCTTACGATAAAACAGTGCAGATATGGCGAGAAAGGTTGGAGGTGATAAATGAAAGTAGGTAGTTTAATAAAATGGACAGAGGCAGATGGATATGTGTATTACGGGATTGTCACCAAGGTCGAAGAACAGAAAACTTTCATCCTGTGGGCTGATGGACTTGAAATTGACTACTGTTTGACAAGCGATATAATGGACAGCCAAATGGAGGTAGTATGCGAGTAGGCGATCTGATAGAATATACTGAAAATGACGAAACATTCATCGGTCTTGTGGTCAAGGTCGGTCTTGCCTCAAATATGGGAAAAACAGCTATCAAGATCCAATGGTGTTTTCATGGTGAAGATAAAGATTTCTTCGATGAAACATCGTGGCTATGCACAGACGAGGTATGTTTGATCTCAAAACGGACATAATTTGTCCTTTACAATAATTCTCATTAGGTTATAATGTTTATATGAAGATAAAAGTTGGAAAGATAGTTAAATACAGAGACAATATGCCTCCGAATCTTTGGATAGTACTGACGAAACTCTATGGTGGTCTATGGGAGGTAGCCGAGGTACAGTGTCTCACTAACAGGAAAATTGCACACACAAAAGACATAAAGGTGGTAAAATGAAAACAGGTACATTGGTAAAAGTCTATCACAAAGGTGTTGGTGTTATAGTGGATAGAGGTATCCACCATAATGGCGATTGGAAATATTTAATATTATTTATCAGCGATGGATATAGAGCATGGTGGACAGAAAACCATTTGGAGGTAATATGCGAATAGGAACATTGGTAACAACAGGTGGTTGGCTAGGAATTGTCGTGGCAATATATGATGATGATATTACATCTATTATGTATGAGATTCACTTTGAGGATGGAGACAGAGATGTTTTCTATATAGATGACTTGGAGGTATTATGCGAGTAGGGACATTGGTTAAAAGTAAGTGGGCAACGAATATCATAGGTATTCTTTTGGAAAAACTCACCCTCGGTGATGATGTAGAGTGGGAAGAAGAGTGTTGGAAAGTCTATTGGATTGGCAATGGAGCAATCTTCGACCAAACTCATGAAGAAGAAGAGGACTTGGAGGTACTATGTTAGAACACTTGTTAAACTGTCATGGTGAATGGACTTATCTTTTATCCTTGATAGACTTGTTCCCCACACTACGGTATTATCTAAACGGACAAATTCTGTCCTTTACAAAAACACACAACGAGTTAGATTGTAAATATGAAACAACGGAGGAAATATGAGACTACTAAATTGGACTGAGGCTTTTATGGAAGGCATGGACTTTATAAAAAAGGTATGGATTGGTATGTACCGAGAGGAAAACGAGTGGAGGGGTACACTGGAAGAATTCTATCCTTCTCTTGCGATAGCAAACTTTAGTCAACAAAAACTAGAGGACTACCTAAAGGAGGCGATAGAGGGTAGGGCTTGGCTACCAAAGGGTATGCGAGTGTGCTATGACGAGAATGAACAAATACTTATAACTGTAACCAAAGAGGTGTAACATGGCTTATGTACAGAATTGGAATCCCGATAACAAGTTATCTGAGAAGGAGGCAATAGCCTTCCTCACTAGGGTAGTACCCGATATAACAGACAATGCTTTCCATATACGGAAAGAGTCTGACGATGGTGGCTCTGTCATTTCAGTATACATAGAGATGAATGAAGATGGATCTAGAGGCTATCACAACAAACCAGTAAAATATGATGAACTAAAAGGGTGGCGAGTCGTATGGCTCACCTGTCCTCCACAATATACGAACAAATGGAGAAAAAGATGATGAATCCAATGGAAATACTTAGATACGAACCGAAAAAGGGCGATGTTATCATCTATAATGATGGCTCATACACAGAGGTTTTACAAGACTTACAACAAGGTAGCCCATTTATCAAGGGCAAGTTTCACGCACTTGGTGTCGAGCCAAGCGAGATCAACATACACACTCCTCTTATACGAACCCAAATGATACAAGGCAAATGCCACCTGTGTCGCAAGGAGGTTGAAGATGTACAAGATAATTCAGATACAACCTCAGAGTAACATGATCGTGGCTCATATCAAACTCAATGACAAGTACTACTGTGTAGGGGATGATGGGTACTCCGTTATGATCTTCAAAGGTGACGAGGGTGGCAACATTGTTTCGTGGATAGAACTAGCAAAATTTGACAATAAAATGCTGAAAGATGTTGTGCGAAACAAGTCATCCTTTCGGACTTGTTTGCGAATCGGACAAAAAATGTCCTAGACAAATTATCCATAACGCATTATATTACTAACATCATTCAACAACGAGGTTAATATGAAATGGAAACGAAACAAGGGAACATTCAGAGTCTATGGTGGTCATGGTTGGACAAACTATGAGGGTTCACACTATGTTTGTTATCCTTTTATGATCAATCGATCTCTCAACAATGAAAGCAGATGGGCTTTGACCCATATCGCTTGTGGCAGAGAGGTCGGAAACTTTAGAACACTGGCTGTTGCTAAAGAGTGTGCTTTAGCATTGCAACACTATAAACATTGGTTCTTACCCACAGAAGAACTTGTATTAAAGTCTATGGTTGATAGTGGAGAGAAACAAGAGATCATGAATGTTGTCCAAGACCACAGAGTAAAATAAAAACGGACATTTTTTGTCCTTTACATATTTTGAGAATAAGATATATTATATTTACACAACAACATAGGAGACTATTATGAAGATAAAAGTATGCAGACACTGTGAGGACGAATTCGATTGTCGCTCCACTCGAAAGGCTACCGTAGGGGGGTACATAGATGAATGTCCCGACTGTGTGGAAGAACTGGGAACAGAAACCCATGTCAAATACCAAGGAGTCATATCGGGAGAGGGTAAACAAGCCTGTATTCAGATATTGTCCTTCGAATCCAAAGCAGACGCTGAGGAATACAAGCGAAGATGGGAACGCAATAGTGGTTGGAACAACCGAAGATCGGGTGGTCTAAACGATAGTTCTATCAAGTTCAAGAAGGTCGGTGAGACACGAGGGAACGCAAACCATAAAGGCAAAGGCTAACAGGAGACACTATGCAAATAAAAGTAGGAGACTTGGTTTATAGAAAGCAACATTCGTATTTAAACATAAGGCACAATGACGAAATATGGCTTGTGATCGGCAAGGCTCAGAGGTGTGGCTTGGGCGAATTCCACCCTTGGATACAGATAGAGAATATTCACAACGGTAATAGGATTTCTTGTAAAGAACCTATGCTGATGAAAATATAAAACGGACATTTTTTGTCCTTTACAAACTTACAACAACATATTATAATACTTATACATTCAACAACGGAGGTCAATTATGGCTATTAACAACAGAACAGATAACAACTATCGTTCTTCATCAAGGTGTACATTCTGTCAAGGTAATCATACCATCACAGGTTGCACAAAAGTATATGAAGAGGCTGAACAGGCAAAGAAATTATCATTCTCTCAGAGAACATTTAAGCAACACTATGCTATGCAATACATAGAACTCAAAGAATCTCGCTCCAAGAAGAGAAAAACTGGCACTAAAAAGTGTGGGTACTGTGGTGGTGCAGACCATACTCGCAGAAATTGCAGTGTTATGGAGGCAGATAGAGAATTTCTCTTGAGAGCCAACCAACTATGGAGAAGAATGTATGCCCATCTATCGGTAGAGTATGGCTTTGCTCCAGCTAGTCTTATCAAGTACCGAGAGAGAGATAGGTACAACTACAACACACAAAAGTACGAAACCAATGAGAATCTGTACCTTATTGGCTCTGAATTGCCGACCAATCTATCTGTCTTTGCCTTATCGGGAGATCACTCTCTGAGGCAAGAGATCAAAATTCCAGCTGTAGGTCGTGATAGACCAATGAGTGTGAGAGATTTCGTACATGGAAAGCCATGTCGCAAAGCCCTAACAGGGCATGGTTATTGGTGGGGTGACGATGATAGTATCGAGATCGTAACCAGATCCACCTATCAGTATCCCGAAGAATGGTTCGAGGGTGAGTGTGATGACATAGATTATGTTCTTAAAAAGTGGAACAGAGAAAGGATTGAAAGAGATATTCTGTCTCCAATCCGTTCAGAACTCATTCCATTTGCACAAACAACAGGCTTTGATATATAACGGACATAATTTGTCCTTTACAAACTTACAACAACATATTATATTATAAACATAAACAAGGAGTCGCTATGACAAACTTAACTAGAGCAAAGAACTACTCAGAATTCTGTGAAAACTGGAGAGATGGTGTATCATGTTATTACACTGGATGGAAAGCTCTCACATGTGATGGTACAAGTATCATGTTAAATTGTGGTAGTGGGAGAGATCCCATAATAATAGCAGAGAAAGTGGGTGAATACCTTGTGGTTTACAACCACAGACCAAAAGACTATGCGTCCGATCTCATGAAATATTGGACTTGGACTACGAGAAGGTGTCCAAATTTGGTGTATGCTACTCTTGGTAAACCAAAAGATGTCACACATGATAGTTGGTTATCCAATCAGTTTTATGATGGGCTATTGTCTGTGGCTACCCACCTACTACACCCCGATCAGTCCATAGAAGAATTGATGGATGGGTCATGATTGGGGTCGGTGACTTGGTAACTTGGAGGATCAAAGAGTCCCTAGAGTGGGCAGACCCCCCACTCGCTGTGGTCACAGATTCTATCGAGGTTCCCGATGGAAAATGGTTTAGAGTAACATTTTTAACAGGCTACAGAGCCTCTCAGACATTCGAACTAAAAGAAAAACAGATAAGGAGAATAGACAATGACTAATTTAACACACTTTCAAGAGGTACTATTAGGTAACACAGTTCACATAGGAAGAACCGACATAGCAAGGCTAGGGAATACATTATATCGTAGATGTATTTACGACTATGACAAGAAGAACAATAGAATACGAGGTTGGTTGCCCATACTCAAACTAGAAGAAGGGCAATGGGTAGGTTATAACTATTCGGGCAAGGACTTTGCCTCGTATCTTCTGAACAACCAGTGGCAACGATCTCACTATTGGTCAGAATTAAAGTATGTACAAATTGGTCGTGGTATCGGCTGTAAGGGTACAAAGAGATTATGGTCTTGGCAATGCTCGTTTAAACGGTTCATGACCAAGATGATCAACCCAACAATGGATATGCTGTTGCCCGAAGATACTGTCTTTGACCTAGTAGGATAAAAACGGACATTTTTTGTCCTTTACAATATCTCATAACTTGTTACAATATAGATATAAAAGGAGGACAGAACAATGTCTAAAAAGAAGAAACAACAACCATCTAAACGCAATCCTATCCAACAAATGCATATAGAACAGAACCGTAAGGCAGGTGTGCATACGGATAAGAAGAAAGAGCGAAACAAGAAAGCATGTCGAGGGAGACAATATGACAGATAGAGAATTTATAAAAAAACTACTAGAGATGATGGAGATCAACGCACTTGCCGATTGGATCACCAACGATCCTTGGGACGAGTTCGAGTCATTGAGGGTCATGATCGAAGAACATTTAAAACGGACATAATTTGTCCTTTACAATATTTCATAACTTGTTATAATATAGACATAACCAACAAGGAGTACATCATGTCAGATGAAACAACAACAACTAAACAGGAAGAGATCCTAGACTTTGATCTCGATCTTCACACTTATCGCTTGCTACAGGCAGAACCATTCTTCTCAGCCCTATCTCGTAGGATACACAAGTCCTCCACCACAGCTATACCCACAGCAGGTGTGAAGATGAACGAGGGGAGTGGTAACTTTGAGATGATCTACAACCCAAATTTCTTTGCCAAACTTTCGGACAAGGAAAAGCTCGGTGTCCTTATGCACGAGTTCTACCACATCATCTTTGAGCATGTCACAGGTCGGCTACCTCCCGAAGGTATGTCCAAGATGTGGAACATTGCCACAGACTTGGCGATCAACTCTCACTTGATGGACTCACTCCCCGAACAAGGTCTTTTCCCAACAAGAGGTCGGTTTGAGGACTACCCTGTGGGTATGTCGGCTGAATGGTATTACTCCAAGTTGCAACAGGATAAAGAGAATGGCGAAGGTGCTTTCGATCCTAAACATCAACAAGGCGAAGGTGGTGGCGAAGGTCAAGGTGGGGACAATATGCCCGACTCCCTAGACGATCACAGTGGTTGGTCTGATGTAGACCAAGACACACGACAAATGGCTCAAGAACGAATGAGACAAGCTGTTGAGGACGCTGTGAAAGAGGTACAATCTCGTGGTCAAGGTTGGGGTAATGTGTCTAGTGGTATGAGAGAACGAATCATTGATATGATCACACCAAAGGTTGACTGGCGAAAAGTTCTTAGATACTTTATCAAGACCTCCCAAAGACAGAACAAGAGGTCTACGGTACGGAGAGTCAACCCTCGCTATCCCTACATTCATGCAGGGAAGAAGGTCAACAGAACAGCAAAAATTGCGATCTCTATTGACCAATCGGGTTCCGTATCAGATGATATGCTCAGTGCCTTCTTCTCAGAACTCAATGGGCTTGCTCAGCAAGTCGAGTTCACTGTGATCCCTTTCGATACCCAAGTAGACGAGTCTAAAGTCTATGTATGGAAGAAAGGTCAGAGGAGACAAGTCGAACGAGTCCTTTGTGGTGGTACATGTTTCAATGCACCAACCAAGTTTGTGAATGACAATGGTGGCTTTGATGGTCATATTATACTCACAGATATGGAGGCTCCAAAGCCTGTGGCTAGTAAGTGTTAGAGAATATGGTTCACCACAGAACAGTGTGCCAAGAACCCATACTTTCAGACCAATGAAAAAGTTATCGGGATCAGTATGTAAGATCCCGATAGAGTGACACCTCCTTATGAGGTGGGGTATGGGTGGGCAATAAGTTTTTTTAAAACGGACATAATCTGTCCTTTACAATAATTACTGAACAGGGTATATTACTATTATACAGACTGAGGGATTCGATAATGAAATTCAAAACAGTGGTTATCATTGAAACAGATGACGAGGGCTTTCTAACCCTTAAGGCTCTGTTACCCAATGATGGGATTGTTTGGACAAGAATTGTCGGGCAGAACAAGGTCGCAGTGAGACTTAAAGACGATATAGACATAGAATGGGTTGAGAAACAACTAAACTCATTACATAGAACACTAAACATCTGAGGTGCATGATGGCACAAGAATGGAAATACAGAGAACACAAGGGAAAGCAAGGAAGGTTCCGAATAGGCGATCTCGTACAACTCTCAGCCTATGGTAAGAGTACTGATCAGAACACCAACCCACACTTTGATGGAAACGAACTTGGTCTTATCATTGAGATAGGAGGAAACACTAGATTCGGTGGTGATATTCAAAAATACCCCATTGTAGTGCAGTGGATCAATGTCCCAAAGGGAACCAATGTTGCCAAGAGGTTCTTCTTCAGAGAGTTAAAACTAAAACGGACATAATTTGTCCTTTACAATATTCAACCAACATATTATATTATAAACATCTTCAACAACAAGGAGTCTATCATGGACACTAAAGACAACAACAACATCACGATACAACTATCAGTATCAGATGAACTATTAAACAAGGTTCTCCGAGCCTTAGTAGCACCACCCCCAAGCCCTATGGGTGGAGGTATGCCTATCCCTATGAGTTTGTTATCGGGTTTACTAGGTCAAGCCCCACCATCTGACGACGAAAAGTCTGAGGAAAAGCCAACCGTAGGTTTCAAAATTAAAGGAGCGAAATAATGACTATCATATCAACAAAGCAACTGAGCAATGGTTTAGGTCAAACTGTCATTACAACACTTGTGGTGCATAATGGAAACTACTTTGTAGTATCCGAGAATCCTAGAGAGACTCTGATATTCCCTAGCAACAGCAAAGGGGAACACAAGTTCCTTGAGGTAGGATCGGGTTTCGATACAGCAGATTGCCTCAACCAAATCGAAAACGGACAAATTATGTCCTAGACTTTATTTTCAAACCTAGTTATATTATAAACATCATTCAAACGATAACTTAACAACAAACAATGGAGACTATTATGTCTATTGATTACAAAACCCTATTCACCATCCTTCCCCATGTCTTTGAGGCGAGATTCCCTGTCCTCTTACGAGGTCGGCATGGTATCGGTAAGTCCACAGTAGTATACCAACAAGCCAAAGCAATGGGTTTGCCTGTGGTAGAAAGACGAGCCTCACAGATGACCGAAGGTGATCTACTTGGTCTACCCAAGATCGATGGTAATGTCACAGCTTGGCTTGCACCCGAATGGCTTGACAAGGCTTGCAAAGAACCAGTTATCTTGTTCCTTGACGAGGTTGATCGTGCTACCCTAGAGGTACGACAGGGTATCTTCGAATTGTGTGACTCTCGTAAGATCGCAGGTCACAAACTCCATCCCGACACACTTATCTTTGCTTGTGTCAATGGTGGTAAGCATGGTGCAGAGTATCAAGTCAACGAGTTCGATCCAGCCGAACTTGATCGCTACACTGTCTTTGATGTAGAGCCTACCGTAGAGGACTGGCTTGACTGGGCTAAAGGCAATGTCATTGACGAGATATGGGATTTCATCAACCACAATCACCAACATCTCGAACACAAGGATACCTTCGAGCCTAACAAGATCTATCCTTCAAGACGATCTTGGGAAAGACTCTCAGACGCATTGCAAAGTGTCGGTGAGGTAAAGCATAGTCCTACCCTATACCACCTTGCTCATTCTTTTATCGGCTTTGAGGGTGCTATGGCTCTGAATGACTATATCAAGAACTACTCTAAAGTTGTGACTCCCGAACAAATTCTTGACGAGGGTAAGGTAGACTTGACTGAAAAGTTCAAGATCAACGACCATAACAGTCTTATTGAAAAGTTCAAGGCTAAAGAGTGCTTTGATACGGAGTTATCTGACAGTCAGTTACAGAATCTCGCTGAATACTTTGTGACACTCCCATCTGAGATCGCTATGACCTTGTGGCAAGCGATGGGATCGGGCAAGGAGGCAACCAAGAATGTCGCTAGGTTGCATGGTTTACAGACTAAAACTGGCTCTGTGCAAGACTTTATCGTCAGTATCCTAACAGCAGGTCAATAGACCTACTGATCCTCCACCATGACAGTGTAGTCTGGTGGAGGAACCTACTCGGACATTTTTTGTCCTTTACAAATTATTCTGAACCTATTATATTATAAACATCAACAACACAAGAGGTGATCAGATGGAACAAGATAATATACCCGATGTAGGAGATTTAGTCACAGTATTTAGATCAATCCCTAACGCAATAAACCGTATGGGATTGGTCATAAAGGTTGAGTACAGTAGTCAAGTACCCATATTCACTGTACAATTTCCAGATGGAACTGTTCGCACCTTGGGAAGATTGTGGATCGAAAAGATTAAAAAATAAAAACGGACATTTTTTGTCCTTTACAAATTCTTTTAAACCTATTATATTACTAGTATAACCAACAACAAGGAGTTATCCATGAGAATACGAAACAACCAAGGTGCTACAATGACCCCCAAGTGTGCGAACCTTATCCGAGACTTGAACAAACTAGTTCGTGAAGGTCTTTCCATTGAAGAGGCAGAGGAATACCTTAAACTTGAAAATTGGCGATGTGATCAAGGCTATGCACCTCACAAAGGCGATTGGAAAAAGGCTAAAAAGCGAATCCTCCAAGTAGCAGAGTTCAGAAAGACAGGTGCTACTACCCTCAAGGGTGGGTGGGGTAAGCGATGAATATCGGAGACATAATGCTATACAACAATCGAGAAAACCCTCGCCTAAACGATACCTTAGTTCTCATAATGGGAAACAATGGTCGTATCCACAGGAAAGTAATGTTCTTGAAAGATGGATTTATAACAGAGAACTGTTGGGTAGGTTACTTATTACCAATAGGAGATAACCATGTCAGTAGGTGAAATTTATTTGTGGAATGATGGAGTGTTGGATCACTTGGTCATGATCGTACCATCGGGGAACGGAGTAGGGAATTGGGTTGGGTGGTGTTCAGTTCAGTTCATCAGTGGAGGACGAAAATTTCAAGTCCAACACTACCAACTTAAACCTTTGGAGAACAGATGAAAGAAGAATTCAAGATAGGCGATCTCGTTGAGGTCAAGATTCTCAGAGATCATCCCGAAATTGGAATAGTGGTAGGCATTGAAGATCCCGAAAGAACCAACAATGGTCTATATGTATTGATCGAGGGTTGGACTCCTAGTGGAGGCATGGTTAAGGCTTGGCTACCATTGAACAGAGTAAAAAAAATAAAAACGGACAAAATTTGACCTTTACAATTTAAACAGACCTTGATATAATACTAATACATTCAACAACAGGAGAACATTATGTTAAAAAGAAGTAGGTACTCACAACAATATAAAACCATTCAACAGGCAAGGGCTTGGGCTTATGAACAAGATTTTAATGATGTATGGTATCTTATCCACAACAGAGAGAAGAACAGATACCAGTTGGTAAATGATGGTCGGCTTTACTACCTACAACATTGTTGGGATCTTGACTTTGAAATTATTGAAACTTGGGAATAGATATGAAGGTAGGTGATTTGGTGTTGCTCGACATAGGATATGGCAACCCATACGGTATGAAAAAGCCACCCGAATTAGCGATCATCAGAGGTATCAACACAGACTATAGCCCAACTCGATACTACCTAACAGTGGTGTCAACAGGAAAACGCAAGTGGGCAACTCAAAATTTCATCGAACCAGTGGAGGAAACATGCAAGTAGGAGATTTAGTGTGGTCATTGTCAGATGACATCAAAGGCTCGAAGAAACGATTGGCGATCATCCTCGCCTTAGACTATGACCATTGGAATCCATATTTCATCCAGTTAGTCGCTTGTGGGAGACAGGGAAAAACAGCAAGAAAGTATCTCGAACCATTGGACAGAGACTAAACGGACAAAAAATGTCCTTTACAAATCCCAACCACCCTGTTATAATATAAACATCATTCAAACGAACCAAGGAGTTCAACATGACTTTAGTAGACCTTCAAGAACTATTCAGCGATTCACTCTCTCTAACACGAGAGGAGATCAGCAAACTCGATAAACAAGCCCTCGTGGAAAATGCTCATGGTGATCCTAAACTCCCTCGGAGAGAACGAAACATTCAAGCGATACGAAACAATCTCTTGTTGAGTATGATCGAGTGGAACGAGATAGACCACGACAGCCTACTTGATCGTTGGTATTTCATAACTAGCAGAGCGATTGAACTGGGAGATTTCTGTCCCGACTTGGCAAAGGTACATATGTTGGGTGTAGAGCATGTTTTATCTCTTCGGTCATAATTTGTCCTTTACATTCTGAGACAACAGGTTATATTACTGATATGAACAACGGAGAAAACATGGAACCATTTTTAGATATAGGGACTCTCGTAATATACGAACTGTGGCGACCGAACATAGAAGATATGGAATTGGTTGTGGGGTTGATAACCAAGGTCAACCGAAAGATATGGAATAACCACAGAATCCTTATTCCAAAGTACAATATAGAAAGAATGGAGAACAGGTGCAAGATATACATCTTCACAGAGGAGAACTGGGACAAACTATACAAGGAGAGAGTAGCATGGAAAAACTAAAGATCGGAGATCTTGTCAAGTATCCTAGAGGCATTAACGATGATAGCAACGGAATTTTGTGTATTGTGATAGAGATAAAAGGAAACACAGGACAATACATAGTACAGAGCATAGCCACAGGTGAGCATTATGTAGCGATTGATCGTTGGCTCACACACCCACCCCTATACCCGAACCAACGGAGACAACAATGAAAAATAATGTAGACTTTATTGAACCAACAACCAAGTACACCATAGGGGATCTAGTACAGTACCCCATGTCCAAAGCAGTAGAAGAAGGAAAAGTTACACCAACCCTATGTCTCGTTGTAGAGATACGGAATGGATACTATAGGCTTCAGTGTACTAGGACTCGGTTGTTTCATAACACCACAGAACAGTGGATAGCCCTACCCACCTACTACCCTACCCCTATGGGGTCACTAAAAACTCCCTAGATGGTCATTAAGGGCTTGTATGCGTACCTTGGAGTATATGTCCGTATTCGTTTGTACTCGCCTGTATATACTGTATCAAAGTCACCCTACGAGTGTAACTATCACCCCGAAAAGGAAAACGACAATGAAAAACGAAAATACCCCGAAAAACTCACAGCAAACCCTATTTCCTCGCATTACAAGCGTATCACAGGCGATCATGTACATAGAGGATTACCACAGTGACGAGTTCTTTGTTGAGTCCTTCCAGTACCTCATAGACACAGGCGTTGTATGGCAGTTGCAAGGTTGGTACGGTCGCACAGCCATAGACTTGATCAATACAGGCGTATGCACACGATAAAGTCTTGACAGACTTTCAAGCGACTCCTAGAGAGAATCGACTAAAGTTCTCGTTTAAATGGTTTAAACCGTAGGTTTAAATGGTATAAAAGTCTTGACATTTGGTATATTTATATACCAATTGGCTTAAATAATTTAATTGACATTTCGATGTTTCAGATTTAATTGACATTTCGATATAGACTGTTTTCCGAATCGGTCAAATTCTGTCCGAAAACGGAATAAAAAAGATTTGACAGATCAGCCCAAACGAATTACATTACCTTTACATTCAAACCAACGAGGTAAATATGAAAATGAATAAAGGCGAT
>TARA_R100000805_G_C3626281_1_pt1 | contig 14574 bp, 25 predicted proteins | sample TARA_R100000805 | Tara Oceans TARA_R100000805 (sample SAMEA2622832) | marine metagenome | biome: marine biome (ENVO:00000447); feature: surface water layer (ENVO:00002042); material: "saline water (ENVO:00002010), including plankton (ENVO:xxxxxxxx)" | depth 5 m
AACGCAGAGAGCATTACGGTAAAGTTAAAATGGTTTTTGCGATAAGCGATAAAGATGTTACAAAGATAGATAAATTGCACGCACTAGCAGATGAGTTTACTTTACTTGCTTTTAGTAGTGAAGAAGAAGCCGAAAAGAAATTAAAAGGCTTAACTGTTGCTCAAGAAGATGAAGTATTGACTGCAATCATAGTTGCGTATATGGGTATGCAAGAGGGAAACGATACTGGCGACTGAGATGCACAGTCTGGTTTACCCAATTAGGTTTTCCAGATAATACATACAAATTTCCGTATGAAGCTCGGTCGCCTGTTAGCGGTAAAAGAATATATTTTAATAATATAGGTGAAGTAGAAAGAGAAATTGAAAATGTATTATTACAAAAATCAACAGGCAAGTTTGGTATTGGGCAAACTTTATACTATGAAATGCCTTTTTTTACAAATCCTATTTACCATATTAAACAGTGGTGCTGGGATATGCTAGAAGATTATAAAATTTCAACCACTTACAATGTTCCAATAGGTACTGATTTAGATTCCATCTCAGTATTTAGGACAGATTGTTTTGCTATAATTGATGATGAGATAGCAAGAATAAATAAACACAAGGCTGATCAAAATGGCTAAAAATTTAATATTAAAAGTAAGTGAGAAAGGAGCAAGAAAAACTGCGAATGCTCTAAAAAGCGTAGGCAGTGCAGTAAAAGATGTAGGAGTAAAAGCTGGTATTGCAACTGCAGGTATCGGAGTATTGTCTGCAAAACTAGCAGGAGACTTTCAAAAAAGTCTTTTAGAAGTTAGTACACTTACAGGTGATTTTAGTGATGTAGCATTAAAAAAGATGAGCAGAGAGTTAAGGCAAGTTGCTAGTGATTCAGGTCTTGCTCTTGGTTCTATCAGTAAAGCTAAATATGATATTGTCTCTGCTGGTTTTTCAAATGCCGCTGAATCTGCTGAAGTTTTAAGAGTATCTGCACAGTTGGCTGTTGGTGGGGTAACAAGTGCCGCAGAAGCCGCAGATTTACTTACTACATCATTAAATGCTATGGGCTTGGATTTTACTAACACTCAAAAAGTTGCTGATGAATTATTTACCACTGTTAGGCTTGGTAAGACTACAATGGGTGAATTATCTGCTACTTTGGGGCAAGTGCTACCTTTTGCTAATGCCGCTGGATTAAGCCTTTCTGGTGTTGGAGCCGCAATGGCTACACTTACAGCATCTGGTATATCAACTGCACAATCGGCTACAGCTTTAAGGTCTGCCATACAATCTTTACAAAGCCCATCAGACCAGTCAAGAACTTTAATGAGAGATATGGGCATTGAAGTAAAAAGATTTGATGATGGTAGCATAGATTTAATAAATACTATAAAACAGTTTAAAGGTCTTGATCCTGAAACTATGAGAAAGTTGATTCCTAGAGTTGAAGGTATTTTAGCTATACAGACTATGGCTCAAAACTTTACCACATTAAGCAGTAATGTTGATCAATTTGCAACCAATTCAGTAGGGGCATCAACAAAAGCATTTACACAAATGGAATCAGCATTTAATACTCAGTTTGCTAAATTAAAAAATAATGTTCAAAGCATTATGATTACTATTGGTGATGTAGTTATTGAACAAATACAGCCTTTTGTGGAAGACGCAAATGAAGAATTATCAGAACTTGGCAATATAGGTTTTGATCATATGGCAAAAGTAATAGGCGAGAATTTCAGCGTAATTCTTGAGGCTTTAAATGTTACGATTTCTTTATTTATAGATTCAATTCAAAACAGAGTAACTCTTGCTGGAATGTTTATTAAAAAAGAATTAGCAAGTTTATTACCTGATTTTATCAGTGGCTCTGAAGATTTACAAAAAGAATTTGACGCTATGTCTGAAAATATAACTAAGAGGAATGCTGATAATTTTGACATGGTTGCAAACCAATTAGCATTTACTTTTGACTTTATAAAAGGAAAAGCAAAAGAATCTGCTGATAATGAAATAGCAGAAATGGAAAGGTCTAATCAAGCCAAAATGGATTTGAGAACTGCTGATAATCAAAACCTTTTAGAGAATTTAGAAATTAAAGGGGAAATAGAAAGTGCAGATGCAGAAAGAGAAAGGGAATTATTAACTGTTAGAGGGTTAGCACAGAAACAATATTTTGATAAAGTCGCAGAACAAGTTACTCAGTTAAAAAAACTTGGTGTAGATTCTACAAAAGCAGAGCAACACGGAACAAAATTAAGAATGCAATTTATGTCTCAAGAAATATCTGCTAAGACAAGTCAAGCATCTGAATTTTTATCTCTTGCGAAACAAGCAACTGGAAACAATAAAAAGTTCGCAGGTATTACTAGAGCATTAGCGAAAGGAGAGGCTACTGTAAAAGCATTTGAAGCCGCAAATAAAACATTCGCAAAGTTCGGAGGTTGGCCTGCTGGTATAGTTCCGGCAGGACTTGCTTTAAGTATTGGCATGGCTAATGTTGCGGCAATAGATTCTCAAAAGTTTGCAACTGGTGGTATAGTACAGGGAATAGACACTGGGCAAGGTGACACAGTACCAGCTATGCTGACTCCGGGCGAGTTAGTTTTAAATCAAGCACAACAACAAAATGTAGCTAATGCTTTAGGTGGAATAACAATCAATTTTACTGGGCCAATTACAAATGATGATTATGTAAGGGATTTTATTATACCTGAAATTGATAAAGTAGTTAGAAGCAACCTTGCTTAATGGCTCTTACACTTCCAGATAGTTTTAAAAATCACTCTATCAAACAGAATTGGTTGTTTCAATTATACTATGATAATGAGTCTGATTTTACTGGTCTTGCTTTTTATGATACAACTGTAAGTAGCGAATTGTATTATGGTGCAGTATTAAATAAACCTAGTATCAGAGAATCGATTAATTTAGAGACATCTAAATCAAGCACAGGCAATATTTCTATATCGGTAGCAAACTTTAATCTAGATGGCTCTGATTTTAGTTCAATTTTATATGGCACTAATAAATATATAAACCGACTAGCAAAGGTGTATATACAGCCAAATAATGCTACTGCACTAAGTGACTGCCTTTTAATATATACTGGCAAGCTTGTTTCTGCTTCTCACGACATAGATTCTGTTAAATTAAGCATAGAGGCACAAAGACCTTGGGATGGCGTAGAAATACCACAAGTAAAAACCAGCAAAAATAATTATTTTCCTGTTGCTTACGGAGATTATACGCCTAATTCAAAAAACGTAAACATTAGCACATCTTCAGATAATGACGACTTTAGAAATAGAAAAACACTCTACCCTATTCCAATAGAGGAAAGAAGAGGTGATACAATATTTGCATTAAGTGGTATAAGAAATACTACTGGAAATGCTTGGCCACATTATTATGACAAAGCAGTTGATAAATTTATTCCTTTATCTTTAGATGGAAATAATTTTAACACAGTTGATGAAGCTAATGAAGTCTTTGGTGATGGTTTTGCAGTAAAATTTCATCAGTCTATGCTTAGGAAAACACTTACGAAACTCAGTGAAAGAATTTCAAGCGACACAGGTTGGCAGTCAAATAATAACGCTTTCGATGGTGCTTTAGTAGATACAAGCACATCTACAACTTTTACTTATGATGCTGATTTTGTAGACACTAGGAGCAGAAGAATAAAATTCAAAATGCCACAGCTACAAGGATTCCCAAGTTTGTTGCAATTTCACTATTTTATAAGCGGCACAGGTTCAATTAGTTTAGTTTCAGGTTCTTCAGGGGAGATAAGGGTAAGGTTGATAGATAAAACATTTAATACAAATGAAGAGCTTGGATATTTTCAATTTTTACAATCAAGTGGTGCAAGTACAACAACAACATTAAAAGATACTCCCGGAAATTTAAGCATAAGCAGTGTTGCTAAATTATCATCGCAAGTAGATAGAGATACAAATTTTCTTGCAGATAATAGCGGTTGGGGAGCTGAATTCGATTTAGAGGTTTTGCAAACTCAACAATCTGGAGATTTTGATGGCAACCTAGATATTACATTTAACTTATTTGATGTAGTAATAGAAACTGTAAATCAACTGGATTTCAGTAATACTACTAATGGCGGAACTAAATCTGATGCATATAAATTTTTGGATGACCTTGATTTTGTATATTCCGGTGCTAATGGATTAACTGATAATGGTTGGAACAGTAGTAGTGCAATAACAGAAATACACGATGCACATAGGGATTTACTACATAGATTTACAAGCTACGATAATTCAAATACACCTACAAATTATTCTGCTTTAAATTCCGACAAAGATTGGAAAATAAGGTACTGGAGAAATCAACCTGAAGATTTATTTCGTATTTTAGAAAAACTTCAATATGAAGGCGGTTTTATTTTTAGATTTAATGGTCAAGGTGCTGGTGAATACATACACATACCAGACTCTATAAGCACCGATCATACTTTAAATACAGATGATTTAGGGAGTATAAATATTTCTTTGACACCAATGTCTAAAATTATAGCAAGGATGGATATTGAATATGAAAAACATCCTGCAATATCGGGTTATATATCAAAAGTTGAGGCATCTAACTCTACAACAATTAGCGATTTAAAAATAGGAACAAATGAAAATAAAAAAACCATAAGGTTAGATGCTTATGTGAGCACCCCTGCATCTTCACCAGCTACAAATCCTAATGATGACTTTTATACTTATTACAATAATATTGTAGGCGAGCAAAAATTAATTGTAAAAGCAGATATAGTGTCTCCTGAATATTATGGTATTGACGTTGGTGATTTTGTAGCATTTAATACAATGCCTATAAATCCTTTTAGCGGTAGTTGGAGTGGTAAAGATTTTATTGTCACGAATGTATCGAGACAAGTTGGAAAATTAAAATGCGAATTTAGGGAGATATAATGGCAAAAGCTTTTTATTTTGATTCAGTCGGTTTACTAGAGGCAACTATAAATGATGGTACGCTATCTAGTAGCAGTTTTAGTGATGGCACTACAATAACAAATGAAGAAAGGTTAATTGACCAATCTATTTCAACAGCAGTATCTGGTTTTGGAAACACAGATGCTTTTAAAATAACCTTTTCTACATCAACATCACTTGATTTTATTGCATTATACTTTAGTGCGGCAGAAACAGACAATATGTCTTTTAACAGGGCAGTGGCAACAAATACTTTTACTTCTGTTGCTAACATATCAACTGATTTTGTGGCTGGTTGGAACATAACAGAGTTTATTTCTGCATCTTCAACAAATTGGATATTATCACCAACTGGAGATATTGCAAACCTTACTGAAATGATAGTAGGTGCTAAACTTGAATTTGAAGTAAACCCAGATGTTGGCATAGGCGAGGTAAATGAGTTTGGTACAACTATCAATAAAAGCATTGGTGGTGTTGAATACGCTGTTTTAAATCACGAAACTAAAAACAATCTAAGCTTTTCGTTTAGCAGTGTAAGTGAAACATTTAAAGATAATTTACAATCAATGGAATCTAGTGTACAGAATTACAAAAAATTTATTTATAGTGAAAATGGAACAACTGGTCCTTTTCATTATGTAAGGTTAGATAAGCCAATACAGTTTAAAGAGGTGTCAAGTCAAAGGTTTTCAGTAAATATTTCTTTAATTGAACAATTGTCTTAGGTAAGTTTATACCCAGATGGCAAGGGTGAACAGGGCGTTAACTCCATTATGTCCTTATTCATAATATAAAGCACCCTTGCCTCTTCCCTTACCCTTCATTAACCCTATAAATAAAAAAATAAAACCCTTTGATTTTTGAAAAAACCAATATAACATTGGGTATGAATAAAATAAACAATATGGAGTTTAAAATGAATCAAGAAGTAGATATGCTATACGATGCAATTATTGATGCTGGAATTGCAACAGAAAAAGAAATTAGCTTGGTCACATCAATAAATGGTTACTCAGTTGAAACCCTAAACAGCATTTTGTATTCTCGCACTGGATACAGATCTTGGAGTCAGTTTGAAGATATGGTGCTTGAAGGAATGTATGAGTCTGAAACTTATTGTGGTGCAGTTGAAAATCTACAATCTAGCATTAATTAAAGGGGGTAAATAAGATGCAAAACACTCAAAAATCAAAAAGGTATGAAAACAATAAGTGTTATTATAAAATTCCTAATCCTAAAAATATTGGAAAGGAGATTGCATACTTTGATAACAAGCCAATGCTTTTAGTTGGTTTATATAATGATATAACTGATAAAGGGTATGGTAACACCACTCCAACAAAAGCTAGGTGGGTGTGTAACGCTTATGGTTGGTATTTCTATTATGAATCACAAGGGGATAAGTAATATGAACCTAAACAAAGAAGAACTTCACCTAATCAAAAAAGCCTTGAGGATTTGCATAGCAAAATTCAATCATAAAGGTCAAAAAGTAAATGAGATTGATTCAAGAATTTTGGCAAATAAATTTGAAAAGGTAAGAGAAAAACTAAATTATGTAGAGATAGGGGGTAAGTAAGATGAAAAAGAAAATAAAACACAAAATAATGGGATGGAATAAAGGATACTATCATAACATGTATTCAATATTTTGTAGTTATCAAGGCGATATAGTCCCAGCAACTCATATATCGAAAGAAAAAGGATATGAATGTGGGGGATGTAATAAAAAATTAAAACTAAAAAATTAGGTTGGTAAGCAATGGAGAAAAGAGTACCACATGATTATATGTATCATGCTGAAATTATGTATGAGGGTGAGGTTGCCATGAGGTTTACTTGTGCAGTTGGAAATACAATGGATGAACTAATTAATGACATAGATAAAGAATTTAAAGAAGTACAGCATAGGATGCCTGAAATAGTTGAAGCCTTAGTGTTTCCAAATGGAATTAATAAAAACATAACCAATCTAGTAAATAGATTATATTATCAAAGGGGAGATAAATAATGAAACATTACTGCATAAAGTGTAAACAGTATAAAGATGAAGCGGGTTATTACTGTTTAAGAGATTGCTGGGGAGAAAAATAATGATACATAAAATAAGTTTGTGGGAAAATGTAAGCAATTTGGTTGAAGTTAGATTCTTTACAAATAAAAATAAAGCAATACAATATGGAAAAGAACAATCAAAGAATTTATCTTATGAAAGTGAGTGGGGTGAATCTTCAGAAGTTGTTTATACAATACAATCTGTAAAAAAACCTAAAACACAAAAACAATGGATGATGTTTCTAAATTTTCATTCATATACAGAGGGGTAAATAATGCCATATCCAATGTTAAATAAGCATAGCCAAAAGCAGTATCTTGACCTTGAAACAGTTGCAATTAATTTGTTTACTGCTGTTCAATCACTTATGAGTATTACAGAAGGTGAAGATTTAGATTCAGATTCAAAAAAAATAATACACTTTGGGGCTTTGTGTATGAGAATTAATCAGATAGTGGAAGAGTACGCTCCGAAAATCCAGAAGGTTGAGGATGTCATGTTCAAAGGGGATTCCGCAACTACAAACTCACCTTTGCCTCAGCCTTCTGGTGATGTTCAAATAACAGTAAATAAAAGGGAATACCGGCATATAATAGAGTCTTTAGAACATTTTGCCAATATGTACCCAGACAGTAAGGTTGCGGATGAATTTCAGCAAGTAGCAAATGACATAAAAAGCTTAAAAAAAGGAGTATAATCATGAGTCAAGAAAAACAGATTAAACATTATCTAGAGTCAGGTGGTAAAATATCAGGCATTCTCGCATTAGATAAATTCGGTTGTTATAGGTTGTCTGCTGTCATTTTTAATCTTAGAGAAAAAGGCCTAGACATTAAAACTAAAATGGTAAAAAACAGTAATGGCCGAAAAAAGTATGCTGAATATTATTTAGAAAATCCTTCTGGGAATAAAAACCAGTACAAACTGGACTTAGTATGAGGTATTATTGGGAAGTTCTATTTAGCACAGAGTATTTTCCATATTGGGAGTTTACTATGTTAATGATGTTGGCATTGAATATAAGTATTCTCTGGAGACTTCATAGAATAGAAAACAAAATGGATGAAAAATGATTTTAATAGATATATCAGAATATTTATTGAACACAATCTTGTTTTTGTTTGTGGTTCATTATATAATTTTTTTAATTAATAAATGGAAAGGAGATAAATAATGTTAGAATTTATTGAAAGGGTGATAGAATTTCTTGATGAATCATTACCTTTAATATTAGCACCAGTTGTGATAGTGCTATTAATTAGAATATTTTATCAAATAATAACATATTAAGGGGGCATAATGGCTAATAGACCTAGTATTAATCTTGACAGAATCAATGAAGGTGATTCAATAACAATAACTAAATCTTATAATGGCACAGGAAAGTTGTGCAGTAATGGTAATACCATGTTTGGTGTGCTTGAAAAGGGTAAAGAAAAAAACCTTTTTGTACACCAAGATGCGGACACTGTTATGGTAATAGATCACCTTAACACTATGCCTGTAAACACATCTGTTACAATCTCAAGCATGAGGGGTGGCGGTTATTCATTAGATGGTACAGCAGTTCCAAGTGCAGAAATAAAAAAACCACAAAATACAGATCTTGCAATTAAATGGGGTATGGCTTTTAATAATGCTACTAGGTTAGTTGGATCAACATTGGTTGAAGATAGTTTAGATGATGCTGTTAAAGCTATTGATAGAATAATGCCAGAAATGTTTAGAATCGCTTGTAGTATGCCAAATGAACCAAAAGATGATGACAAGCTTTTCTAAAACTGATCATAAAGCTAGTCTTAAAATGCTTATTAATTTTTATAGATCATTGTTAAATAAAGGTAAAATAAAAGTTGGTGGCAGTGCTTACCAAAGATTTAAACAAATTCAATCTAGTTTAAATGACCAAAGCACAAAAGTCTAAGCTTAATAAATTGGTTAGGGAGTATGTGGTACTAAGGGATAAGGTGTGTTTGAGGTGCGGTAAGTCTGATAGGCTCCATGCCTCACATATCTACCCTAAAGGTAAATTTAGAAAGATGCAATTTAATGTAGATAATGTGAAAGCTTTGTGTTTGGGTTGCCATCTTTATTGGTGGCATAAACACCCCATAGAGGCAAAAGAATGGGCAGAAAAGACATTAGGTAAGGCAAGGCTCAATAGATTAAAAAAAGAAGCTAATACAATAAATAAAAATAAATTAGATTTTAAAGAGTTAGAAACTGAATTAAAAAACAAAATAGGAGAATTACAATGAAAGATAGTAAACGTTTGTTTGATGCTATTTCTAAAATTAAAGATATGATTACCCGTATAGCAAAAATTCAAAATACTAATATAAAATGCATTATTGACTGTCAAAAAAGAATAGAAAAATTGGAGAAAAAAAATGGCTAAAAGATTTATTGATACAAAAATATGGGATAAGGCTTGGTTTAGAAAGTTGTCAACTAAGAACAAGCTAGTATGGATTTATTTACTAGGTAAGTGTGACCATGCTGGAATTTGGGATGCTGATTGGGAGTTGGCTGAGTTTATCATAGGTGAAAAAATCACTTATGAAGAATTACCAGAAGTGATAAAGAAGAAGATGGAATATATAAAAGGCGAAGATCAGTATTTTATTCCATCATTTATTGATTTTCAATATGGCCAACTTAAAGCACATTCTAAGCCACACATGAGTGTCCTTAAAAGATTAAATGAAAAGCATCTTAAAATAAAGGGTGTGGATGGGGTAAACCATACCCCTAAAGAAAAAGAACAATATAAAGAAAAAAGTAAATTAAAAAAAAAAGATAAGGAAGCAGAGTTTTCAAGAAAATCATTCTTAATAGCACAAAAATTAAAAATTGAAGATGACACACTTAAGGATTTTGTCATGTATTGGACTGAATCAAATGAAAATGGTAGCAAGATGAAATTTGAAATGCAAAAAACATTCGATATTAGTAGGCGACTAAAAAGGTGGGTCAAAAACGATTTTGCATCAAAAAATAAACCGCAAGAAAACTATATTTCTAAGTTTAAAAAAACCCCAACAGGTTTATACAAAGCATACTGCAGTAAATGCGGTAAAAGAGAATTCCCAAATAATGAATATCAAATAAATAGTGGTAGCAGTTGTTGCAGGGTTGATTACTTACCTAATAAACTTGTAGATGTCTAAAGATGAAGAACATATCATTGACTGGATACTTAATACAACTAGCGAAAAAAGGCAAAGGGCTGTTTTAAGAGAAAAGAAAAGACCATATAAAAAAAATAAAAGGAAGATAGACAATATGATTTACTATTGCAATAAGTGCAAAAATTCATGGTGCGACTCATCAAGATGGCTGGACTCAGGAACTTACAAAAAGTATCCTAAAGGAATAATGCCATCTATTGGTAAAAAAAGATTAATCTGCCCAGACTGCAATAATTAAAACAGGTTATCTAATGAAATACGAACAATCTACTTTATTTGACTTGACGCCAGATGAAAAATTTGGCGAAATAGATGAAACAAAAATTGAATACGTGCAACTAGCTTTCGAGTTAGGCAAAAAAAGAAAATTTTATATTATGTGCGAAGAGTTATTGAAAACTCACGAACTTGATAATTATACAGACCTTTTATACAAGTTAATTAAAAAAGCTTATGAAAAGCATAAAACTTAAAACAAAAACATCAGAAAGTGAACTTTCAAATCTATTGTTTGAGTTTGCAAATGAAAATCATTATGATGAAATTTTAAATGATGATTGCGACTGTTTTGATAGCCAAGGAAAACCTGTTTTATTTTTAAGAAAAAACTATATAGATAAAGATGTTTTATATAATGCTTATAAAAATTTAGAGAAAGCCGCAAAACCGACAAGTAATCGAGGGGTGTCTAGCGGTGGAGACAGAAAGCACACAATAACGAAAGATGGTAAAAAAACTAAAACCCTGCAAGTATATGATAAAAAAACAGGAGAGGTGGTTAAAGACAAAAGTGGTATTATAGGTTATTTTGACAGATCAGGTCATTATGATTTTTGCAGAACAACATCTTTCAATATATATCAAAAAGAGAAGTTTGAAAAATCCATGCCTTTGATAAATACAGTGAACAAAGGTTTTAAAGAGATTGTCCCAGATAGATATAAAAAGCAAAAATCTATGGTAATGGCAACAGACCCTAATTACAGAATAGGAGATACTGCATTCTCAACAATTACCGTAAACAAAGATTATAGGACTGCTTTTCATACAGATCAAGGAGATTACCCTGAAGGGTTTGGAAATTTAGTAGCATATTGTAAAGACATTGAACCTGTTTACCTTGTCTTGCCAAAATTTAGGATTGCTGTCAATTTACAAACTAATGATTTGTTGCTTGTAGATGTGCATCAAATTCATGGCAACACTGAGATAATAAAAAAATCAGAAAACTCTGTTAGGTTGAGTTTTGTCATGTATTATAGAAACAATATGTATAAGTGCCTTAATCCCTCTGAGGAACTTAAAAGAATACAAATGAGGCAAAGAGCGATAGGGCAAAGGTTTGTATCAGGAGAGATGTAGTGTTGGCATTTAAAGAGTTTTCTAAACATTTGATTATATCTGGCGATTTAGACCCAGATTACATATTTATTAATAATGTATGTGAAAAATTAAATTGGGATCAAAAACAAAAATCGGAATGGATTGCATTAAAAAGCATTATTTACGATTCAATTGGAGAACTTGAATTTTTACTAGATAATAAAAATTTCGAAAGTGTAAAATATGGAACAGAGAGAAGAAAACATAAAAGAAACAGTCAAATTTTTTATGATGCGATAAAAGAAACATCTCAAGTAAATGGAGGTTTCCTTGAATATTTTATGAATTTACCTAAAAACGCAGAGGAGGCAATGAAAGAACTACAAAAAGTAAAAGGAGTTGGGCCATGGGCTTCATGGAAAATAATTGACTTGATAAGCTGTTGTTTAGGTAAAAGTTTTGACTTTGAAAATTTAGATTTCAGGATGGCATATGAGTATCCGGTGAGGGGAATGCTTTTATTAAATGATGTAGATGAAAAAATGCATAAAAAAATAGATGATAAAATGTACAAAAGGTGTTTAAACCAAGTTTATGAATTGCTGGGTGACTGTTTAGAACTAAAAGCACCCCCACAAAGAAAAAGAAAAATAAATTTACAAGAGATTGAGACTTGCCTATGTAAATACCACTCATACTACCATGGCCACTATTATGTTGGGCACGATATAGACAGGTTACATAAAAGAATTAAAGAAACAAGCAATAGGCAAATTAAGGAGCTGAGATGCGAATTACCGAAACAATTAATATTGTGGGGGCAGGACTTGCAGGTAGTATTTTAGCAAGGTTATTATCCGAAAATAATATTAAATACAACATTTTTGATAGTGGGGAGAAGTATGCGGCATCGAAGTATTCTGAAAATATATTCAGTTTGGGTTGGGAAAAGAGATTAGGAAAAGAAATATGTGATTATTCTGTAAACGCACTAAATAAGTTGGTAAAAGTCGATACTGTTTATTTTAAAAACATTAATTATATTAAAAGTTACAGAGTAAAGCCTAAAAATATTTTAGTAGAACATATAAAAGACAGCATTATCTCTGTAAATCAAGATGGCGTTATGACAGAGAAAAATGGTTTTTATAGAGGAATTACAGTTTTGTGTGCCGGGATATACAATAAAGATTTCATCAACATAAAAGGGTTAGATGCTTTGACTGGGCACGGTCTGTTGTTTGAGGGCAAATGGGAAAAAGACCCAGCCATGTTGATGCCAATACCCCACAGGCATTTTAAAGCTTTTCAGTTTGATAAAAACACAATTTGGTTTGGGGATAGCACAACAGTTTTACATAAAAATTATATTAAAAGAAAAACTGAGTTGATTGAAAATTCGGTGAAAAGGGCTAAAGAATATTTTAATTTAAAAGGTAAATATAAAATTGTATTTGGTGCAAGACCTTTTGTTGGGAAAAACACAAGGCAACCAATGATGGGTTACCATAAAAAAATAAATGATAGATTGCATGTTCTCACCGGAGGTTGGAAAATGGGATTAGTAATTTATCCTTATTTGGCGAACAAGTTAATGAGCGAATTATGAAAAAAATTACTTTAATAGGCGGTGAACCTTGCACCGGAAAGTCTACATTGATGAGGTCTATAATTAAAAGAAAAAACATAAACAAAAACTTTGAATATGAAAAGTTACTCAAAGGTCATTGCAATGAAGATTACATTGTTTTAGGGTTATATGGCGGTGAACTGTTTGACGGCACTGACAAATTAAGCATGGCTGTGCAACCTGTTTTTGAAAGGTTCATTAATAAAGAAAAAACAAAAAAACACATTATATTAGAGGGTGACAGGCTTTTTAAAAAATCTTTAATAAGATGGCTACAATCTTCAAATAACTTTTTTAGATTAATTATATTAACTGCCTCTGAATCAGTGAAAAGCTTTAGGCATAAAAAAAGAAAAGATGAGCAAACTCAAAAATGGATAAACGCTAAAAAAACAACCATAAATAATATAACATCTGAATTTAATCATACCATGTTTAAAAATGAAAATATGATAGACATGGACAAAATTATCGATTACATACTTCAAGAAAAGAATAACATAATTCAAAGACCAAACCAATTTAATTTATTTTAAAGGGTAATTAAACCCTAAAGAAACCCTTTGTTTTTTTAAATATTAGTTGTAACATTATTTATGAATAAAACAACAAATAAGGAGTCAAACATGACACAAAACGAAATACTAAAGCTAAAAGATAAAATGCAAAAGCTTTTAAACCATGCAACATCTGCTGAAGAGATTGGAAATCAGGCTGAGGCAGAGGCTTTTATGAAAAAGCTCAACAAGTTGTGTATGCAACATAAAATAGCAATGGCTGAGGTGCAAGCTTTTGACCCTAGTAACAGTGATGAAAGTATCGCAGATGAGATGGTTGACCTTTATGAAGAGGGCCTACCGATAGTTAAAAGAAGACAGCAAGTTGTAGAAAATTTGGCAAGGGCTATTGCTAAAGCAAACAATTGCACTTTCTTAGTTCAAACCAGATCAAACAATATATTTTTTGTTGGCAGGGAACAAGATAGAAGGTTTGCAATTCAAATGTTTAGTTATGCTTGGAAAACCATGTTAGCAGATTGCCATAAAGAGCAAACAAAAACATACTACCATTTTAAAAAATTAGGTATGTTAGAACAAGCTAAAGGATTCAGGGCTTCGTTTAAAAGAGGGTTTGTCTCTGCTATAACTGAAAGGCTGAATGAGGCAAAGGAAGAAGTCAGGAAGTCCACAAATGAAGAGACGTTTGCTCTTATTACTGTTCAGGCAATGGTTGCAGTAAATAAATATATTGATAGCAAATATGGCAGAAAAGCGAACAGGATTGGAGGCCAAAGCGGTCATAATGGACATGGTTATGCCGCAGGGCAAAAGTCAGGAAGAAGCGTAGGGTTGCATGTTGGCAATGTTGGTTCAGGGTCAACAAAGTTGCTTAACTAATAATTAACCACTAAACCACTTAAAAA
>TARA_R100000805_G_C3626279_1_pt1 | contig 14421 bp, 6 predicted proteins | sample TARA_R100000805 | Tara Oceans TARA_R100000805 (sample SAMEA2622832) | marine metagenome | biome: marine biome (ENVO:00000447); feature: surface water layer (ENVO:00002042); material: "saline water (ENVO:00002010), including plankton (ENVO:xxxxxxxx)" | depth 5 m
AAAATTAAGATTATCTAATATTAAATTAGAAGAAATAACACAAATTTTAAGAGGTAAGTCAAAACAAATTAAACATTAATTAAATGCCTGAAATTAAAAATACTTTTCTAAAAGGTCGAATGAACAAAGATCTTGATGAAAGATTGATACCTAATGGTGAATATAAAGATGCGCTTAACATAGAAGTTTCTACATCAGAAGATTCTGAAGTTGGTACAGTACAAACTATACTGGGAAATACACGGGTAGACTCACTTGTACCATCAGGCATTATTGATGGTTACAAATGTGTTGGTAGTATATCTAATGAAAAAACAAACAAGCTGTATTGGTTTGTTAAAAGCGATGCTAATGGTACAAACGCTATAATAGAGTATGATTTAGAAAATAGTATTGAAAGTTTAGTTTTTGTAGATAAAAAAGCTAATACTGATAAACCTGTTTTAGGTTTTCCTAATAGAATAATAACAGGTATAAACATTATAGATAATTTACTTTTTTGGACAGATGGTGTTGGTGAACCTAAAAAAATAAATATAGATAGGTGTAAACAAGGTACTACTAGTTTAAACACACATACTAGGTTAATAGTAGAAGGCCAAGATGTTGGTGATGTTGAAGAAGAAAATATAACTGTAATAAAAAAGAAACCAACTAAAGCGCCTACAGCAATACCTATTTTTACTACATCTACTAACTCAGGGCCAAGCCCTTCTCTTTTTGAAAAAACTTTTTCAAGATTTTCTTATAGATACAAATATCAAGATGGTGAATATTCAGCTTTTGGACCTTTTTCAAATGTAGTTTTCAATCCAGAATATGTTGAAAATAAAAACGAAGGTACTCCTGGTAATCATCCTAGTTACGACAAAAATACTTCTTATAATATTAAAGAGCCATTTAACGCAACAATGATTAATAAAATCAATAAAATAAAAATATTTGATTTTATAGCGCCAGACATGCCTAAAGACGTTGTTGAAGTTGAGTTGTTGTATAAACAAGAAGACTCTCCAGTAGTATATTCAGTAGCAAAATTAAATGTTTCTGAAAACAATGCGGTTGAAGGTTTTAGCCAAGGGCGTGGTAATAGTGCAATTTACCAAAACTCTGAATATAAAGGTAGATACGATATTGTAACAGAAAATATATATGCAGCTTTACCTGAAAATCAATTTATTAGAGTATTTGATACAGTACCAAAATATGCTTTAGCTCAAGAAATTACTGGTAATAGGATAGTTTATGGTAATTATACTCAAAATTATACTATTGAAAACAATATTGAAATAGATGTTGATTATGAAGACCGTGCTAATCTTGAAAAAGCTTTAGAAGTTGGACTTGGTAGCGCAATAACATTTACTGATTCACCATTAAGATCATTAAAATCACTTAGAAATTATCAAGTAGGTGTAGTTTTTGGTGATAAATATGGAAGAGAAACACCTGTTTTTACTTCTAGAGATTCTGCAGCTCAGGTTCTTTGGTTTCAAGACAATCAATCTGTACCTAACGCTAGTAGATCTTTGAGTCTAAAAGCTATGTTTGACTCTAATTTTAACTATCCTACATGGGCTAACTATTTTAAGTTTTATGTAAAAGAAACTTCCACTGATTATCACAATTTAATCATGGACAAAGCTTACGTTGCAACAACTGATGATGATGAGAGAAATGTACCGTCAACTCACGTATGGATTTCTTTGTTTTCTTCTGATAGAAATAAAGTTCAAGAAGATGATTTTTTAATATTAAAAAATATAATAAAGGATAATTTTTCAGATCAAGTTCAAACTAATAATAGGTTTAAAATTATAGATATAAAAAATGAAGCTCCAGAATCTATAAAATATGATTACAACGTCTTAGCTATAATAGATAATCAAGCAGGTAGTGCTAAAGTTCTTGATAGTAATGCTACAGCAACAAACAACTTAATGGACGAACCTGGTCATAAGATAAATGAAGACACTGATATGCTTCATTTAGATGAAAGCGTGTATTTTAGTATAGATGGTACTCATTTAGAGTTTAATGACACTGGTTTGTCTGAAGACACGATATATGTTTCTTGGTATGATACTAATACAGCTATATACTCATCAAGATATAAAGTCAGAGATATACGTGTAGAAAATAATGTTATACACGCAAAATTAAATCGTAGGATTACTACTGATGATCAAGATTTAGCAAAAACAGATGCTAATGGTAATTCAGGTGCTTTAACAGATATAGGACCAAATATTGTTTTTCAAGTAGAACAAAAAACACCTAGACAATTAGATCAATTTGCAGGTAGATTTTTTGCTAAAATAGCCTTTAATTATTTAGGAGAAGAAATACAAGGTAGTTCAGCTGGTCAAATAATAAATGCGCTTACCACAGTAATTAGTGCTAACATAAAACATTGGCAAAATGAAACCAGTGCTACCTCTTACGATCAAAGTGAGGTTATAACTAATCACAATGGTTTAGGTACTGCAAGTACTAACTCAGCAGCCACTGGTCTTAGTGAAGAGTTACACGAAACTATAACTAAAACTGAAGCTGATTGGGATATTTTAACAACAGAACATACTGGATTTTTTATAGATAGTATGTATCTTTGCGCGGGTCAACGACACCCTCAATCTAACTTTGCTAAAAGCACTGGAGATGTTATAAGAGGTATGAGTGGCGCTGATCTTGATGGTGGTACCACTTACTCTCACGCGCAGTGGAGTGATGATTTAGATACTCCAATACCTAATCCATATATTACTCCTTCAGGTGCTCCAACACCAGACATAACTAAAAACTATATAGATTATGCAATAATGAAACCAACTGGCATTAGTATGTGGCCTAATCCAAATTGGTCTATAATAAACCCTTCAAACAGTAGCACTTTACCTCAACAATATGTTGTAGCGCAACTTCCTGGGTTTCCAAACTCAGCAATATTTCCTCCGGCTAATCCACCAACGTGGAGATGGAAACCTTTTGCTAAAGACGCTAATTCTGCTGGTGGTTATGAAGCAATACAATTTACACAAATAACCAATCCAACTGGAATACAACCGCAAGGAAGTCATCATCCTATTGCTTTAGTTTTAAAAACACATCCAAGTCCGGATATACCATATATTCCTACTTCATTCAGTACTCAATCAAATGTAGATGCAAATAACGCTAACAATAGTATTAATTTCCCAACAAGTTCTTATACAGATATGCCTATATCTATACACTTAGGTAGTAATAACGGGGTAATAAATGGTGAAAAAATAGTAAATGGTTTAGAAGGAGTAGTGGTTACTAATGCAGAACACACAATAGGTTCTAGAAAATGGACTACTAACTCAGCAATATCAGCAATTTCAGTTCCGATCAGTTTTAGTTTTAGTAGTGGCTTTTCTCAAGGAAATATTCAAATAAATACGACTCCTACGGATGAAGTTTATGGTACTGCTGGAGATGAAGGTCGTGTTTACATGCATTTATCTTTCTTAGCACCTGGAAAAGATTTAGTTCCAGACAATTTAGATTTATCAGGAGCAGAAATTACTGGTCCTGATTGTATTGGTAAATATTTACAAGGTATTCACGGTGGTGGTATATTTACTAAAGACGCTAAAGATGCAGCTGATAATGGTGCTGATTTTGGCACTGCTTGGGATTCACCACGTATCATAGAGTGTGAAACTTCTAGCGACAACACAAGCAATGTTGATATAGGTTATAATGCATCTTATCAAACACTTCATGATAACCAATGGAAACCAACAGAGGCAGAAGGTTTAAGTGCTGCTGAGAAACAAGAGATAAACACGTTTATTCAAAACATAAATGCTCCAAATGCGCAGTTTAGGTTTTCTAATGATAATACTAATACTGTTTATACTATAAAATCTGTACAAACACAAAAAGTATATAATCACACACCTTGGAAAAGAAGATATGTTGTAGACTCTAGCGAAACAGGTAATACTTTTACTGATCCATATGGTTTAAATCAAAAAATGGTTCCAGGTGGTGATAGCGTTGAAGAGGCAGCTGTAGAGTGGGCTAAAAATAAAGGTGGATTAACAACAACAAGCACTTTAGCAGAATTACAAACTGCTTTAAAAAATAAAATAAAAGCTTTTGGTAAAGCTAGTAATAGACGTCTTGTTTACATAATAGAACTTGACAAAAGCCCAATAGATGCTGGAAATTATAATTTTGTTGATGGTTCAAACATAACAACAGATTCAGCAGCATCACTTCAATTTGTTAATCCTGTACCAGGTTATGTGAGTGGTGGTGTTTCTCATACTCCAGCTATATGGGAAACTGAACCTAAGAAAAATACTGATTTAGATATATATTACGAAGCTAGTGACGCTATACCTACTTCTATAAATGAAAAAACAAGAGAGCTTTTTGCTCCTGTTGGCTGTAGAGTAGACTTTCCTGGTAAACCAGAGGCTACAAATGGTGAGTTTAATATTACTGGTCCTATAATTTTACGAAAATGGACGGGACCTGCGCAAATTAGACTTAGCACAGGTATTAATAAAAAAGACTCTAATGATGCTGTTATAAATTATGCTGGAGCAGTAGTTAGATTTACTAAACTTGATGGTAGTTATGCTACGGCTGTAATATTAGCTCAACCAAGTGGTACTGGTAATGCTGGTAGTACAATAAAATATTTAAATCTTCAGCCAAAACCAGAAGGTAAGTTTGGATTAAGTTGGTACAATTGTTTTTGTCTTGGAAATGGTATAGAGTCTAATAGAATTAGAGATGATTTTAATCAAATGAAAATCACTAACGGGGCTAGAGCTTCATCTGTATTAGAAGAACCTTATCAAGAAGAACATAGAAAAAATGGTTTAATATATTCTGGCATATACAATTCTACTTCAAACACAAATAATTTAAATCAATTTATAATAGGTGAAAAAATTACAAAAGATTTAAATCCTACATATGGTAGTATTCAAAAGTTATTTCAAAGAAGAGTTAGTCTAGTAGCTTTTTGTCAAGATAAAGTTGTTAGTATAACTTCTAATAAAGATGCTTTATTTAATGCTGATGGTACGCCACAATTAATATCTTCTACAAACGTTTTAGGTGATGCAACACCTTTTGTTGGAGATTATGGCATATCTAATAATCCAGAGTCATTTGCTTCAGAGTCTTATAGAGCATATTTTGCTGACAAACAAAGAGGTGTTGTGCTAAGGTTGTCTAGAGATGGTTTAACGCCAATATCAGATATAGGTATGCGTGATTATTTTAGAGATGAATTAATATTATCTAGATCTTTGCTTGGTACTTACGATGCTTATTCTCAGCTTTATAATTTAACTTTATTACAAACTCCATCTACTTACAATTTAGTTAGAAACTCATATCTAGACGTTGGTGTTGAACCTGTATTAGCACCAAACTCTTTTTCACATACAAACAGTCCTGAATATTTACATAATACTAATTTAAACGATAATACACCAACTAATTACCCATTGCCATTATCATGGAGTAGTAGTAATGATTATAGTAGTTTAAACTTTGCAGGTATACCAAACAGTGCGCCTTCTGCATCTGATGGATTTGGTCTTAGAAATCAAAATTTAACGACAAGGATATCTATAACAGAATATGAACCTATCCCACAAGGCCATTTTGTTCAAGCAGATAATAGTGGTGCTTTATTACCTCCTGGTTCTGGATTACCTGGAGATCCTGGTGTAGTTGCTGGTACTGGATCTATTCCACCAGTTTACAATACAAACACTACTGCAAATTATATTAGCGTGACTAATGAAACTATGTTTACGTTTTTTTATATTGGTTACGGTGTGCTTCAACAAAATAGCATTGGTGATTATTTTGCTACAAATGCTGTAGGAGCAGCTAGAATTGGTAATGTTCAAAATTTAGGTTCAGGCCATTTATATCTTCAAAGACATGTTGGTGGTACTCAAATTTCAGCTAGCGATCCTAATATGCCAAGAATACAAAGTGGTCCAAGTTATACTGATGGTATTTTTCAACAACAATCTCAATCTGCTCCAGGACGTGTATTGTTTTACAAATTAGGTTCAGATTGGGATGACTCTTATATTACAACCACTTTTAGTAACAATGCAGGATTAAATAATCTTACGCAAACAATAAATCCTGTTGCAGCGCAAATACCTGGAACTACTACTGATGTGACTGTTATGGCTGGAGAAATTATTAATCTTAAATTTCAAATGGGACCTAACACTACAGCGTTAGATCCTTATGGACTTATGGCTGCTAAAGGTGTAACTTATAACTATGCTGCAGGAGCAAATAATCCGACAATAAGTGTTGATAATACCCCAGCGTATGCTAATGGTTTTCCAAATGATCCTTCTCTTCCTGGTCATTTTCAAGTAAAAGTAGAACTTTTAAGAAGCAATGGAGATCTAGTTCCAAGTAATATGTTTGACACAGATCCAGCTTGGACTAATACTTTATTTGATGGTGGAGGAGATCCTTTTGAAAATGGATATAATGGTGTTCCTAGTGCTTATCCAGCACACTACGCTTATGACAACACTTTCACAACAGCACCAACATTTGCTTATGGTTCAGGCTACGAATATAGATATTCTCATGCAAAACTTAGAATTTATTGGAAATTTAAAGACTGGATTGACCACTCCACGAGTTCTAGTCCTTATTCTTCTAATAACAATGGAAATATTGCAATAGAAAAACTTAGAGTTAGAATTAGGTTTATTAATGTTAGTAATCCTAATAACCATGTAATAAGACTTCATACTTCTAATTTTACGTTAGCTAAACATACTTTTAACAGAATGGAAGTTCTTGGTACAACTGGCGCTAGTTCTTCACCTGCAGTACCAGAAACTTTTGACGTTCCATCTTCAACTGTTCCTGGTTGGGTACGTGTTAACTATAAAAAATCTAACAAAGCAGTTGCTATATGGGAAACAGACTGGAACGTTACATCATCGCCTGGTAATATATTATTTCCAAGAGTTGGATCTATGTATGGCCCACAAGTATCTACTGGTGTAGCTAGTGAAAATGGTTATAACTGGAGAATACCAACTAACATTAATAATATAACTACTTATCAAGGTCCTAATTACGATCCTAGTCAAGTAAGTAGAATAATAAGTCCACCATCACCTTCAGATTCTTTATCATATACTGGAGTACCTGGTAGTGGTTTTGGAGCTGGTGTATTAGAGCTAAATAGAACAGAGCCTAATCTTGATCCTGTTACAAATCAAAATGCATTTATATACGTGCCTGATAAAATATCTATAAATAATGTTGGGCAAGCTGATACGTATATTACGCAAACATTAACAAGTACTTTTACTATAGGTAACTGGTACTTAATAGATGTTGTGCTTGAAACAGGCACAACAGTATCAGCTGGTGGCTTTTGTTATATTCAAGGTGTATTACCAGCAAGTCAATCTATTGGATTAACTCCAAATGACTCTGGTTATCCTGATGGTTATTTTGGTACTTTGTCTCCAGATATATCAAGTTCATTTACAAATCCAATGATGAGTCTTTATTTAGAGCCTATAAATAGACACACTGATATTCAATACGGCGTTAGAAGTGATTTGTTTGATTATGAACCTAGTGGAGAAGCTAATGTTTTAAGAGCGATATTTCAAATAGATTCAGCTGGCGCTTTTGCAGATGCGGCTGAAACTTTCCAAGATCTTAATACGCTTAAGTTATCATTTAACAATTTCAATGGAGAAATAGAAGCTATACGTTTAATAGACGTAACAACAGATAATAACGGTGCAAGTCCTGACGCTGGAACAGTTAGTTTAGGTGTTAATGGTGGTTTAAGACCACAAGATTCACCTAATTATCATAATTATCTAAAACATTTGTTATCACCTATGGGTGTATATATTAGCGCAAATGGAAATATTAATTATAGTAGTGAATCATGGATTTATGGTATTAGACGTGGTACTGGTGGTTTTGGAAGTGGGTGGAGCAGCGATCAACATAGAGCTACACAGTATATTTTTCAACCACAAGGTGGAACAGGTGTTCAAGAAATAGCTCCAACCTCAACATATGCTGGTTATGAATTTACTTTTGAAGTAGGTGCAAATGAACTTACAAATATCTTTGCTGGAACATTATCAGGCTATGTAATAGATGCTGGAGATGGTTCAGGTAATTCATATGGATTTAGAGCAACAAATATTGACATGCCTGGTGTATATAAAATCATCGGTAATCTTGGTAACAATACAACTTTAGCTACTGGAGAAACTCCTGAAATAAAAATTGATATTGGTAACGGTTTTGTTGATCCAAATACTGTTGGAAGTAGTGTTGCTTTAGAACCAAATTATACTAAAACTACTGGTAGTTGGGGAGCTTGGGACGGCTCTGTTTTATTTCTGCCTGACGGAATAAATAATGCTGCCTTACAAACACTTCCAAATCCAGCTAATCATTATCAATACTCTATAAGAAGCGTTTCTTTAGTAGACAGAACAAACTACGTGTCTACACCTGGAAGCATTGGTTCTTGGTCGATCAATAACCAAGATAATACTACTCAAAATTTATATAGTTGGAGTAATGGGACTATACAAATTAATAGTCCGTACCAAAATCCTATACAAACTGGTCCTTACGCAGGAGATGGTGTATACATGAAACAAGACATTATTGATCCTAGTACTGGTCTAATTGCAGATTTAGTTACAGGTCATAAATATAGACTTAGTTTTACATATACTGAATTACCTGATAATCAATCTGGTTTTAAAATGTATTATTACAATTCTCAAGGTGAAGGTTTTTGGATTAATGTAAATCCTAGTGGCACTGGAACATATAGTCAAGTACATACTATTGGTGATAGTACTACAAATTCAACGTGGTCTGGAGCTAGACAAAGGTTATTTATATATGCTAGTGATGATAATTTATATACTAGATACCTTATAGACAATATAACACTAGAAAGAGTAGTAGATTTAACTTTAAATAAAACTATTAGCTTTAGCGAAGATTCTAAAGGATGGGTAAGCTTTAAATCTTTTGTTCCAGAGAGCGGTTTAAGTTTATCTAAAAGATATTTTACTATTTGGCAAGGAGGTTTGTGGCAACATAATTTAGGTAGTTATAGTGAATTTTACAATAAAACCAAAGAGCCACATTTAACCGCAATTTTAAATGCAGAGCCTTCAGTTATCAAATCTTTTAGAACTTTAAACTATGAAGGTAGTCAAGCAAAAATAGTTGGTTATGGTGAAGAAATTGTTGATGGAAACACTTTGTCAGATATTAGTTTTAGCAATTTAATTGATAAAAACGGTTGGTATGTAAATAATATAGTTACTAACAAACAAGAAGGATTTGTCCCTGATTTTGTTGAGAAAGAAGGTAAGTGGTTTAATTATATAAAAGGTACTAGAAGAGATGGCAATTTACAAACACTATATATATCACAACATACTGGTGATTTTAGTTTCCAAGGAATTGGTGAAATAGATAACGCTGTTACCGTTTAATAAATAATAAATATGGCAATAATAAGAACTTTTGAACTAGATACATCTAATATAACAGTTAATAAAACTATTAGGCAGTTAAGAGTAATTGGTGATATTGGTTGTGAATTTGCATTACAAGCTGTACAAAAATCTACATCATCTGGTACTTTAGATAAATTTTATAATTTTTCAACAAATACTTTTGAGTTAGACTTTAATAAAAATCATAGCTTAGACGTTGAGTTAAAAAGCCAAGTTTTTAATAGAAGTTTTATTTTACCAGCTGGCACTGTTGGTGGTTACAAAATACTTTTGTTAACAAAACCAAACTCTGATACAGAGGTTTCTTCAAATATACCAAATAGTAGCGCTTCTTCTATTAGCAGAAGTATAAACCAAACAGGTAATACAACGGTAACTTTTGTTTTTAAAACTTCTAATACTAGCTTTTATTCAGCAGATCCACCATCAGCTAACGTAACGTCAACTAATACTCCTGGCACTATATCAGGAACTACAACCGTAGATATAGCTAAAACTTTAACAAATGCTAGTTCTGATTCACATGGTCTTGGTTTACGTATGACGGCTGAGTTTTCAGACGCAGATGACTTTTTTATAGAAAAAACACAGACTGTTGATGGTGCTATATCTTCTGCTACAGAAGTTGTTTTAGATAGTCTTGACGGTTTAGTAACTGGTGCAGTTATTACAGGTGTTAGCAGTGGTAGTTTAAGTGGTACACCAAAAATAAATAGTATTGATACAAACAATAATAAAATAACATTAAGTAGCGCGCAAAGCTTTGCAGATGGTATTACTTTAACTTTTAAAATAACAGGTGTTGCATCTATAAACAGTTCTACAGGTTTAAGTTTTACATCAAATTTAAACCAAGTAACAAAAAATATTATAGCAGATACTAATGCTTTAAATGAAGATGGACTCGCGCTATCAGTAACTAAAACAGTTAGAACTGACGTTTCAGCAACAGGAACAACAATAAATTTAAACGGCACATATGGTATTGCAGGTGGTGATCATGTTTTTGTAAAAGGATTTAATATTTTAAGTGGTTCGATAAAAGTAACGTCAGTTACTTCTAGCTCAAGCGCTGGATCAATAGTAGTAGATACTGCTTTGGCAGATGGAGCGCCACAAGGTGCTAGTCTTACTTTTATTGGTTCTTCTCAAACTATTGCTTTAACTGAAGCTAAAATATTTATAACATCTTATCCAACAACAAACACTACGGTTAATATTGATTTAGATAAAATAATAACTCCAGGTTCAGACTCTTAATAAAAAATTATGGCTATAATAAAAATAAATACTATTTCAGCAATACAAAATCCATCTTTACAGGTTGGTGATCATGCTTTTTATCAAGAAATTGATAGTTCTCAACCTTTAAGTTCAGCTAATGATCCTATTTATATTGGACCAATAACTGAAATAGATAGTGGCTTTATAATGACAGAATCAAGTTTAGATCCAAACAATATAACTGGATTTTTAATGTTTTCAAAAGACAAAAGAGTTAATAATAGTGATCTTAATGGTTATTATGCTGAAGTTACTTTTAAAAATAATGATTTTAACAACGCTTCAGAGTTGTTTGCTATAGGCTCAGAGGCTACATTTAGTAGTAAATAAACGCTAAAAACTGTAACTATATACTATATTAAATCAAATTAAATGAATAATATAGTATTTAGAACTTTTAACGAAAATGACTACAAAATGTGTTGTGATTGGTGGGAATGGTGGTGGAGAAACGGTCAAGGTCCAGTACCTAGAGCTTTTCTACCTAAAGATGAAAGATGTTTTGTTATAGAAAAAGATAACATACCTATAGCTTGTTATTTTTTATTTATAATGGAACCAAGAACAGTTGGTTGGGCTACTTATTTAGTGTCTAACCCAGAATATAAAGAAAAAGATAGAAGAGACATAATTAAATTACTCATACAAAACGTAGAAAAAGAAGCTAAAAAATACGGTATAATGCAACTTTTTACAGTATGTGGTGATGTACACATGTCTAATATACACAATAGTTTAGACTGGATTATGATACCGGTAAAATATGAAGGTTTTAAATACTTAATAAACAAATAATAATATGGGTAAAAGAGCATCAAGACGACAAGCATCAACTATGCGTGAGATGAATCAAATATCGCAAGAGCAGTTTGAATATTTTCAAGAAAGACAACAAGCTCAAGAAGCAGCTGTAGCTGAACAAAGAGCTAGCTTTGAAGATTTTAAATTTGAAAATCCATTTGCAGGTATGGAAAATGTAATGGAAGATTTAACTATAAATCAAGAAGCAGCTAGATTTCAAGCTCAACAAAGCGCTCAACAAAGAGCAAACATATTACAAGCATTAAGAGGTGGTGCAGGCGCTAGTGGTATAGCTAGTTTAGCTCAGTCTTTAGCTAATCAAGGTGCTTTACAAGCTCAACAAATATCAGCGTCAATAAGTCAACAAGAAGCTATGAATCAAAGATTAGCTGCTCAAGGTGCTATGCGAGTACAACAGCTGCAAGCGCAAGGTGAAGCTGCTGTTCAACAAGCAGAGTTTGGTAGAGAAAGCACACTACTTGGCATGGAATATGGTTTATTAGCTGGCGCTAATCAAGCTGAACAACAGGCTATGGCAAATCAAATGTCTGGGTTAGGCATGCAAGCTAATATGTATGGAGCTCAAGCTGCACGAGGCGCTTCAATGTTTGGTAGTATTTTAAGTACAGGCGCAACACTTGCCGCTGCTGGAATAAAAGCTGGAGTATTTTTAGGTTCTGATAAAAAATTAAAGAAAAATATAAAGTTAATAGGTAAATCGCCTAGCGGGTTAAATATATATAGTTTTGAATACAAAAACCCAAAAAATGGTGAAGGCTTGTTCCAAGGAGTAATGTCTAATGAAATACCACAAAAAGCAGTTGTAAAATTAAAAAATGGTTATGATGCGGTTGATTATAGTATGTTAGACGTAGAATTTAAACGAATATAAATATGGCAATAAATTTATCAGGAAAATCAGATGCTTCAATAATAGCATCAGCAACAAGAGCTGGTTTAGCTTCTGCCCCAAAAGATTATGGTAAAACATTTGAAAGTGTTACTAAAGGTTATCAAATAACAATGGGTGCTCAAGCTAAAATGTGGGATGAAATTGGCAAAGCTACTGCTATAATAGGTAAAGAAGCTATTAAAAAAGCAGAAGAATTTAATGTATCAAAACTTTACGATATTAACGCAACGCAAAATTATATTAATGATGCTTTAGATATAAAAAAAGAATTACAAGAAATAGGCTTTTTTAGAAAAGGTTTTGGAGATGCTGAAACTAGACAAAGGAGAATGGAGTTAAAATCTAAACAAAAAAAGCTTTTTGCAGAAGCAGAATATGTTGGGTCTGCAATAGACAATGCCGCAAAAAACATGGCTAATCTTGATTTTGATTTAATGAAGCTTGAAGGTGAAACAGTAAACGCCATAATAGCTAGTAACACTTCAAATCCACTCACAACAGGTGGTAATCAAGCTAAACTTGGTCGTAATGAAAAAACAGGAAGACCAGAGTGGAAAATATTTAATAATGGTCAACCAGCTTTAGATGATATTACTGGCGAGCCAGTAACAATGTCTGTAGATAGATTTAAAGAGCTTACTACAAATTATGTTAAAGATGTTGATGGTGTTGTTCCAAAAGCTTTTAATGATATGAGTACAAATATTTTAAACGCAGGAAAAACTTTTGGTGGTGAATTTGGTAAGTATCATAAAGGTCAAGTTTTAACATCTTTGAAAAACATGACTAATACAGAGCTTGGTTTATTACGTTCTTACAAAGCTAATTACATGGGGTCTTCATTTTTTGAAGATATGACAAATCCAAGTGAACTTTCGGCTACGTTATTTAATTCTACATTACCAAAAACTGGAGATGGTCAACTTGCTGCAGAAGGTATTTTAGCTAATTTAGAAGATAATGATGGTAAAAAAGGTATAGGTCAGCAAGAACTAATAAATCAATTTTCTATTATATCTGGTACAATACTTAGTGGTGAGCCTGGAAAAAAACTTTTTTATGAGTGGGCGCTTGATAAATCTCAAAAAATTTATGAAAAAGGTACAGAGTTGTTTAAAGATCCAAATGCAACAGATGATCAGGACACAGATAGTAGTTACAAAAATAGAAACGTGGAATTTAAGCTGCTAATACCTGGTAGTGGTAATGTTGAAACAACTAAAACAACTTCTGATAACTTAATCTATTTAGATAAAGAATTAAACAATCTTATTGGTTCTGGTAAAAGTTCTTTTGACAATGAAAGCTATGTTGATATATTTGGTTATAAAATAGGTTATTTTCCAGGCAAAGGATTTGCACCAGTCCGTATAGCTAAAAAAGCAGGCAAAACTAAACTGCGTAACGCTAAATTTGAAGCAGGCGAAGTGATTAGAATAGGCGGTGATTCACCAGAAGGAGGTTTTATGAAAACTCCAAAAGATGTGTTTAAAAGATACGGTATACCAACTAATTATAGCGGTTTTTATGTAGGTCAAATAGCAAACCTTAAAGGTGGTGGACAAGCAAGATGGGACGGTACTAATTGGAGAGAAATAAATTAATATATGTCAGGAGAAATAGTTAATATAAACGACTTAATTTTAGAAGAAGAAGAAACAAAAACTTCAAAAGGAAAAATTGTTTCTGTAGAAGATTTAGATTTTAAATCGGTAAAAACAATAGAACCCTCGATACAAGCCAAAGCTCTTGATATTACACAGGAAGTAGAACAAGAGGTAGAACAAGACGATGATAGCGCACTAAAAAGCACTTTAGATTTTGCTTATAGAAAACTAAAAGGACTTTCTT
>TARA_R100000805_G_C3626275_1_pt1 | contig 14341 bp, 26 predicted proteins | sample TARA_R100000805 | Tara Oceans TARA_R100000805 (sample SAMEA2622832) | marine metagenome | biome: marine biome (ENVO:00000447); feature: surface water layer (ENVO:00002042); material: "saline water (ENVO:00002010), including plankton (ENVO:xxxxxxxx)" | depth 5 m
TTATACGCTCCTAAATTCAGAAGACGTATATAGGGAAGAAAAAGCATGAAGTTAATAATGGAAAACTGGAGAAAATTTATATCAGAAAGCTATGATATGAAAGGCACTGGCATAAACTATGTTGGTTTAATGTTGGACAACCCAGAATCTCTAGTACAACAACTTTCAGCACAGGGAGTCAATATACCAAAAGAGTGGGAAGACGTTAAGAGAAATAAGAACCTTCCTCACCACATGACTCTGGTTCATGGCCCATCTATTAGATATCCAGCCCAATATTTAAATCAAAAAGATGAAGTGATGGTAACTGGATATGCAATAAATGATAAAGTTTTGACTGTTACTGTTAAGACCGGTTTGCCGAATAAGCAAAATATACCACATATAACGATAGCTGTATCACCAACTGGAAAGCCAAACGATTCAAATAAATTATTGGCTTCCGCTGAAATAAAACCGCTTAACCCATTTTCTGTAAGTGGAACAATAAAAGAGGCTTAATATGATGAAACTAATAATGGAAAATTGGAGAAAATTTCAAACAGAAATTACAAAAGATACAACTATTGACACAATTCCAGCTCCAATGAGAACTGGCGACGATATTGCTAGAGCAGATACAATGCCTGGTGAAAGTTCCTCTGAAGATTCTCCTCGACTCAAGTTGCTAAAACAATTACAAGGTTTGTTGGATGTTAAAAAGGCTGCTGTACAAAAAACAGTAGGAGGAGAATTTGTATTCTATGATGATGTTCTTGACCCTGATGGCAAAGAAATTCCAACAGCAAAAAAGTTTTTTCCTGATGATGAATCAATCAAAATAGCAATTGAAAAAGTTAGCTCTGGTTCTTTGGTAGCCAAAGAAGACAACTTAGAAGAAAAGCGAAAAAAGAAGAAGAAGAAGAAAAAGCAAGATGCCTGTTATCACAAAGTTAAGAGGCGATATAAAGTATGGCCCTCTGCGTATGCTTCTGGTGCTTTAGTAAGGTGTCGTAAAGTTGGCGCGAAGAACTGGGGAAACAAGAGTAAGAAAAAATGAATGATGAAAAGTTTTTACAAATTCTCATAGAAGAAGCTGAAGCTGTGCTGTATGAGAGATGTCAAAAAGGATATAAAACTCATCCTACACGAAAAACAAAAAAGATGTATGGGAAAACATATAGAAATTGTATAAAAGCAGAAGAAGGTAATGACCCTAAGACAGGGACAGGCAAAAAGCCAAAAGGCTCTGGAAGAAGATTATATACAGATGAAAATCCAAGTGACACAGTAAGTGTTAAGTTTAGTTCAGTTTCAGATATTAGGGATACTTTTTCAAAATCTAGTTTCAAAAATAAGTCCCACAAGAGGCAATCTCAGATAATTAATTTAGTGCATCAAAGAGTTCGAGCTGCATATAAAAATGCTAAAGACCCAAAGGTAAAAGCTAGACTTAAAAAAGCTTTAGATTATGCAGAAAGTAGGAAAGAGGCCTCAAAAAGAAAGACCCAGAGGATGAAAAATGATTAAGTTAAAGATTATTAGTAGCCAAAGGCATAAATGCCCAAAAGCAACCCAAGATCTTAAATTAAATACTAAGAATAGGGATGCTGCAATTCATGCGGAACACATACAATATGGTCCGTTAAATGTTGATGAACCCGGCGATTACTGGAAAGACATTGCAGAGTATTGGAGAACTTCTGAAAAAGCAGCAAAGAAATCACTTTGTTCAAACTGTATAGCTTTTGATATATCTCCAAGAATGGACAAATGCATGCCAGGTACAACATCAGATAAGGATGGCCGTCTTGGGTATTGTTGGATGCATCATTTTAAATGCCATTCAGCCCGGGCGTGTCGAACTTGGGCAAAGGGTGGACCAATAACTAGTGACAAAATTTCTTTAGACTGGCAGGAGAGGGGTAAACAATGACTATTGATGAAATTTTAAAAATTGTTGAAGAAGAAACTTTACTTGCGCTGGAGAAGAAAAAGAAAACTAATTTTTCTAAAGAAAAGAAATCGGGACTTCACGGTTGGTTTTCCAGAAGAGGCGGAAAAGGAAAATCAAAAGGTTGGGTAGATTGTAATACTTGTAAGAAAGGAAAAGGCGGTCGTAAAACCTGTAAGTCTTGCGGAAGAAAAACAGGGGAGAAGAGAGCAAAATATCCACATTGTAGACCAACGCCATCTGATTGTGGTACATCAAAGAAATCTGGCAAGAAATCTAAAGCCGGTAAAAAGGGATAACTAAAAATGACTAAACAAGATTTATTAAATATTATTCAAGAAGAAGTCGCTTTTGTTTTAGAAAAAAAGAAAAAGCGGAAAAAGAAGAAAAAATCATTTCCTGATTTAACGGGAGATGGCAAAGTAACCCGCGCTGATATACTTAAGGGCCGCGGCGTTAAGCTAGATGAAGAAGAATTAGAAGAAAAGAATTCTAAATGTACAAAAACAACAAAGAAAGCTTCTTCTACGCGCAAAGGAAAGAAGTGGATGAAATGTGTTAAAAGTGATAGCGGTGGATATAAGAGAATCCACTGGGGTCAAAAAGGCGTGAGAGTTACAGGTAAGTCAGGAAACACAAAAAGAAAGAAAAGCTTTAAATCTAGACACAACTGTGCGAAAGCAAAATCAAATACACCACAAGGACAAGCATGTAAGGATTGGGCCGAAGAGTGAGAATCGACCTCAAAACACTAGCAACTGTTATAGGTATAGTTGCCTCTCTCGCCGGTATCATAGGTACTTGGTCAGTTGTACAGTATCGCTTAGATGAAGTTGAAATCAAACAAGCCGAATTATCAAAAGAAATAAAACAAGTGGAAGAAGCTTTACACGAAAAGGGAGATGAAGTTAAATGTTTAATATGCGACACCAACGACATTCCTTGCCCTGGTTGTTAGTTATTTTATGTTTTCCAATTGCTAGCGCTGCTCCACCACCTCCGGTTGGAGGGACAGATATTGTAGAAGTTGAAGAAAAGAAAAGCTCTTGGGATGAGTGTAAAGAATTGCTTAAGAAAGCAAAGAAAAAAAAGAAAAAGAAAAAAGATTCTACTGAAAAAAAAGATGAATAAATAATAAAATCAAAATATATGGAGGCCCTTTCATGAAAGAATTCAACTTACTTTTACAGCATTCAAAAAATAACCAACTAAAAAACAAAAGTATATTGAGACTAACTTTTTCAGAAGCTGTAACTGAAGCATATAAAATTAAATCTATTTTAGGTCATGATTGGGAAATAAATCAAATTAAAAGAGTTAAGTAATGACAGAAAAAACAACAAAAAAGCGCACTACTCGTCGTTTACAAAGGACCACTGCTGCCCAATCTTTAAAAATACTTAAAGAAGTTTATAAGGGTGTTGATGAATTTTATGGAATTAATTGGGAAAATCATAAAAAAGTTTCGATGGGAGATAAAAATTGTTACAGGGTAACTATAGAAATTCTATCGATTGATTCTATTCTTAAATTAATGGAACACGATAGAGTTAAAAATGTTTTCTGGCATCCATCATATTCTCCTCCCGGTGCTGGTGTTGATGCTATAGCTCTTAGATACAGATTATATGTGGAGTATATTTAAATGAAAAAAATAAGAACAAAAAGTATTCATCAATTGCAGAGAGAGATTATAGAGTTAGACAAGCAAATAATTCAAGCCGAAAAGTCTGGAAAACCTGCTTTTGCAAACAGACTCAATTCAATAAAGAATCTTAAAAATAATCAGATTAAAAAGTGGTTGGATGATTAATCCAAGGATAGGGATGAAAAATATTTCTATGTTCATCTAATTGGCCAATCAACCCTTCATCTAAAAAATTTATAATTTGATTTAAACTAACCATAATACTGGCATTTTCAAAACCGTGCGCCGCTGCATATATTAAGCCAACAATTTGCATATCGGCATTTAAAACAACACTGCCTGAACTACCGCCAACTGCGGGTATCGTTACTAGTCCTGCTTTATTATACTCTGCTATTTTTCCACTATATCTACCCTCTAAAAGAGGGACAGCAGGAGGATGATACAATCCAACTGGACTGCTCATTGCATATACTTTTTCTCCAACAGTGGGGTCTTCAGCAGCCAATTTAACATTTATATGATTAACTCTTTCCAGTCTCAAAAGACAAAGGTCGTTAGCATTCTTATCGCGACGGTAATCTTCATGAATAACTTCAGCAGTGTATAGTTTTCCAGTGTAATTTTGAACGTAAAGTTTTACAGTAAATTCAGCAACTGTTTGCATTGTTTCTTTGGTGACTTCGGTTATACAAACATGACCTGCAGTTAAAACATAGGAGTGTGTCTCTGAGTCTGCGATAAAAGCACCAGACCCAACATTTGCAAAAGTTGCCGGCATGCAGCTTTGATTGTCGTGACATTTTGTAATACTGAAAACTTTGTGTATTTTAGCAAACCCAGTTGTTGGATAATCAATTACATCTTTTTTGAGGGCGTGGTTGCAAGTTGATATTGTACATGAAGTCATAATGACTAATACAAAATAAATTAAAAAAACTTTAAATTTTATATTCATTTAGGCATGTCCTATAATAAGTATATTAGAAAAGTAATTTATTTTAAAAAGGATTGAAAATTATGGACCCACTTTCTATTATTATAGCAGCTTCTACTCTCGTAGTAGAGAACCCAAAGCCAATAATTAATTTTGAAAATACCTCACATAAATATGAAAAAACTATCGAAGACTTACAAAAACTAGATTGTGACAAAGATGTAAATCATGTTTTATGTGATATCAATAGAAAAAATAAATCAATTAAAAACTAGTTATTCTAGACAAAGGATTCTAGATTGGCAAAAAAATCTTATATTTTAGACACTAGTGTCTACCTCACAGATTATCACTCATATTTAAAATACGGCAACAATGATATTGTAGTTCCGCTAAAGGTTTTGGATGAGATTGATAAACACAAAAAGCGTTTAGATATGGTTGGAGCAAATGCGAGATCATTTATCCGTGTTCTAGACAAATACATAAAAAGTAATGGTGATTTGTTTCGTGGAGTAAGAATGGGCAAGGGCCGCGGCCTTTTAACCGTTAAGAAATATGACCCTTTCTCTTGTCCGGACGACCTTGACTTAGAAGACCCAGATAATCAAATATTAGCAACAGCTCTGACAGAACAAAAACTATTTCCAAAAAGAAAAGTAATTGTTGTATCGAAAGATATAAACATGAGAGTAAAAGCTGCAGCTCTGGGTATGATAGCTGAAGATTACGTTGTTGAGGAAGTTTTTGAAGATGTCGAAGACCTATTCACTGGAGAAAAAAAGTATATATGTGACGATGATTTGATAAATCAAGTGTATGAAAATGGATGGATAGAATTACCAGAAGTGATGCCAGCCCTTTATTCAAATCAATTTTTGACACTAGTCAGTGAGATAGATGAAAAAAGAACAGCCTTAACAATAAATCAAGATAATATTTTAAAGATTGTACCTAACAAAAAATCAGCATGGAACTTGAAAGCGAGAAATAAAGAGCAATTGCTGGCTTTTAAGCTCCTTTTAGATTCAGACATACCTTTGGTTACGTTAGCCGGAAAAGCGGGTACAGGCAAGACTCTGTTGGCTCTAGCGGCAGGTTTAGAGCAGGTTTTCGAGAATGATACGTATAAAAAAATTATTGTTACAAAGCCCGTTGAAGCAGTCGGAAAAGATATTGGGTTTTTGCCCGGTACTCTAGAGGAGAAAATGGCACCATGGCTAGCGCCAATACAAGACAACTTAAGATACCTGTTTAATGATGATAGAATGACTTTGGATATGTATACGGCCAAAGGGCAAATTGAAATAGAAGCAATGACTTTTATCAGAGGTCGCTCTATCTCTAATGCATATATTATTATTGATGAAGTACAAAATATGACACAACATGAAATTAAGACAGTCTTAACAAGAGTGGGGGAAGGTTCAAAAATTGTTTTAACCGGAGATATTGAACAAATTGATAATGTCTATATTGATGCAAAAACAAATGGTTTGAGTTATGTTATTGAAAAAATGAAAGAGCAAGATGTATCTGGTCATGTAACACTTATGAAAGGTGAGAGATCTAAGATAGCTACAATCGCTGCACAATTGTTATAAAGGAGAAGAGATGAAAGTTGAATTTAGTGATAAAAAAGAGATAGAAAATAATAATTTAAATGAAAAACTAGAGAAAGAAAACCCTCTCAAAGAAAGTATTATTGAATACGTTGGTAATAAATTAAATCCAGAAAATAATGAAATAACAACAGAAATGGTTATAGAAGTCATGGCTAATGATTTCCCAGAGGTAGTGCTAGCTTTAGCAGAAGAAAATTTTATTAGAGGCTATCATCAAGCATTAACTGATGTGGAAGTGGGTGAAAAGCTAAAAAATGAAGAACTACATAAAGAATCAGCAAAATAAACTTAAAAGAGCAAGAGTTGAGAATATTGATGTCTTCATAAAAGACACTATTGAAGGATTTAACCCTGTTCCTGTAATTAGGAAAGCAATAAAATTAGTACCTTTACACCTACTTCAGTATATTGATACAATATATATTGGCGATTTTGAGCATTTGAATAGTCGTTCTTTAGACGCTTCATATTCCAATGGGATGATATTTTTAGGTAACGACCAAAAGTCAGAAAATGATATGACAGACGATTTAATACACGAAGTTGCTCATGCTGTCGAAGAAGTTCACAATCAATTGATATATTCAGATTTAACTTTGCAAAGGGAATTTTTGAAAAAAAGAGAAAAACTTTATAATCTTTTGGGCTCTGAGGGTTTCAACGTTGAGGATTATTCTTTTGATAAAGTTGAATATGACATTAAATTTGATGAATTTTTATACAAGGAGGTAACATATTCATTTCTCAGGAATTTAACAAGTGATTTATTCTACAGCCCATACGGTGCAACTTCTTTATCAGAGTACTTTGCTAACGGGTTTGAGGCTTATTTTTTTCATAAAGATATTAAAAAACTATCAGAAATAAGTCCGATTTTACTTGAAAAGATTGAGGAATTATTATAATATAGTATTATGAACGTAGAGATTAAAGAAACTAAAACTCAATATATAATAGAGGTTGTTTTACCAAAAAGACAATATGCTAAAGATAAAAAAATATCTTACTCTTTTATAGATGCTGAAAATGCGTTAAAAGAACAAGGACATCGCCTTTTAGTTCCAACTGTTGATACTTTTGGTTTAGTAATATCAAACTATGGTACCGGTGAACTAAGCGGAACTTTTGTTTTTGATAAGCCAAAAGCAACCAGAAAAACCAGAAACCGCCGCGCTAAAATTAAAGAACCTGCCATTGAAGAAGTCGATGAAGAAATCGAAATAGAAGAAGAGCCAAGACCGTCTATCCGCGATAGAGTTAAAAAAATAACAAATAAAATATCTGAAAAGGAATAATTTTGCCAACAAAAGAGAAGATAAGCTACTCTGAGCTAAGAACTTGGAAAGAGTGTACTTATAAGCATAAGTTAATTTATATTGATAAAGTCGATCACTTTCTAGCAAATCAATATTTAGCATTTGGAACAGCTATCCATAAGGCGTGCGAGGAGGGTGTCAAAGACTCAAATATAAATTTAGAAGAAGTATTTGTTGAGAGCTTCAAAAAAGAGGTTGAAAAAATTGGCAATATTGAAGAAAAAATCGTAAACCAATTTATGGAACAAGGTAAAGCCTTATGTCCTGAAATATTACCAGCTCTAAAGAAGAAATTTCCTGAGTTTGAATTAATATCTGTTGAGGAAGCTTTATATGAAAATATTGATGAATTTGATTCAAATAATTTAAAATTTAAAGGCTTTATTGACTTGGTTATCAAGACACCTGATGGCAAATATCATGTTATTGACTGGAAAACTTGCTCTTGGGGTTGGGATATGAAGAAAAAGACGGATAAAATGCTAGCCTATCAACTTAGTTTTTATAAGAATTATTTTGCTAAAAAACACAATATTGACTTAAAAAACATCGAAACTTATTTTATTCTTTTAAAGAGGACTGCGAAAAAAGATAGAGTAGAAGTTTTAAGGGTAACTAATGCAGAACGCCGCATAAAAAACTCTCTTACTCTTTTAGAGACTGCTGTAAAGAATATCAACAGCAATAGATATATCAAGAACAAGACAGCATGCAACCGCTGTCATTTATATAAGGTACATTGCAATGGATGAAAAAATAAAAATATTAACTCTTAGTGACCACCCTTTATCTCCTAGTGGGGTAGGTACACAAACAAAGTATGTTATGCAAGCTTTGCTGGAAAGTGGAAAGTTTAAAATCATAAGCCTAGGTGGAGCTATGAAGCATGTAAACTATGAGCCAATTAAGGTGGGTGATTATGGAGATGATTGGATAATCTATCCAGTAGATGATTACGGAACTCCTGAATTAATCAGGTCTATTATTAGAAATGAAAAAATTGACATGTTATGGTTTATGACCGACCCTCGTTTCTATGAATGGTTGTGGACATTCGATAATGAAATTAGAGCACATATTCCAATGATTTACTACCATGTCTGGGATAATTATCCATATCCTAGTTTTAATACTAAATGGTATGCTGCGAATGATAACATAGTAGCAATATCAAAAGTGACATATGATATAGTAAAAAATCTAGTTCCAGATGTCCGTTCTAATTACATACCACATGCTGTTGATGACAAGATTTTTGCCCCTATGACTGATTTAGATAGAAAAAGCTTCAGAAATCAAGCATTTGAGGTTGATAATGATGATACAATGGTTGTATTCTGGAATAATAGAAATGCAAGAAGAAAGCAATCTGGTAGCTTAATCTATTGGTTCAAAGAATTTATTGATGAAATTGGTCATGATAAAGCAAAATTAATTATGCACACAGACCCGGGTGACCCTCATGGTCAAGACCTATATTCAATATTAAACGAATTAGGCCTCAAAGACGGTCAAGTTACTTTGTCTGTACAAAAATTACCACCTGAGATGTTAGCCAGACTGTATGCAGCTGCAGATTTAACTGTTAATATATCTGATGCAGAGGGTTTTGGACTAGCAACACTAGAAAGTCTTAGCTGTGGCACACCTATTGTAGTTACTATGACTGGTGGTTTACAAGAACAAGTAACAGATGGAGAAAATTGGTTTGGTCAAGGAATACAGCCATCTTCAAAAGCTATAATAGGTTCTCAACAAGTTCCATGGATTTACGAAGACAGGATTTGCAAAGAAGATTTTCTTGAAGCTATGAGGGAATTATATAACGCCGGCACCGAAGGTAGAAAGAAGCTTGGCCAACAAGGCCGTGCTCATGTGCTTAAAAACTATAATTTTAACTCTTTTAAGGAAAATTGGGTTAATTTGATGCTGAAAACACATGAAGATTTTGGTAGTTGGGAAAATAGAAAAGAGTATACAAATTGGAGATTAGCAGCGATATGAAGAAAAAAATTATTTTAAAAGGCCCAATGATGAGTCGTTCTGGTTATGGTGAACAAGCAAGATTTGCTCTTAGGTCTTTGCTTTCTAGGCAAGACATATTTGATGTATATGCCTTTAACATCCCATGGGGACAAACTGGGTGGATTTGGGAAGATAATGAAGAAAGAAAAATGTTTGACCAATTGTTAATCAAAACATTTTCTTTACCTGAAACTGAGCGTCAATTTGATGCGTCAATACAAGTTACTATTCCTAATGAATTTGAAAAAATTGCTCCAATAAATATTGGCTATACTGCTGGTATAGAGACAGATAGAATTGCACCTGAATGGATTCAAAAAAGTTCATTGATGGATAAGATTTTAGTTGTATCTAAACATTCAAAAGATATCTACGAAGGTACAGGATATAAACTTGAAATGAAAAGCGGAGAAACTAGAGAAATTAAAAACCACACTCCAGTAGAGTACATTAATTATCCTAATCGTCTAGCTAAGCCAGATAAAAATTTTAATGTTGATTTTGATACAGATTTTAATTTTCTTGTCATTAGCCAGTGGGGTCCGCGAAAAAATATAGAGAATACCGTTAAATGGTTTGTAGAAGAATTTAGAAACGAAAACGTTGGAATGGTTTTAAAAATATTTTCAATGAACTGTTCAACTCCCGATTTTCATATAACAAGACAAAATATTACTAGCTTGGTTGAGAGTTTAGGAGATAAAAAGTGTAAAATCTATTTGCTTCATGGTGATTTAACAGATGAACAATTATCTGCACTATATCATCATGACAAGATTAAAGCACTTGTAACAGCTACTCACGGTGAGGGTTTTGGGCTTTCTCTTTTTGAAGCTAGTTGTGCAGGTCTTCCTGTTGTTGCTCCTGATTGGAGCGGTCACAAGGACTTTTTGTATGCAAATGTCAAGACAACCAGAAAAGGTAAAACTCAAGAAAAAGTGCGGCCACTCTTTACAAAAATAGATTATAAAATGGGAGATGTCCAAGACAATGCAATTTGGGAAGGCGTCATACCAAAGGGTTCAAAGTGGTGCTTCCCTGAAGAGCAGTCATATAAAGATTCTTTAAGAGAATTATATAAAAACTATGGCCCTGCTTTATCGAGGGCTAAAAAGCTAAAGAAAGCAAATGTTTCCAAGTTTACAGACGAGGCGATGCAAGCCCAATTCGTTGATTATATTTTATCAATTCCAGGTATGACAATTTCTGAAGATGATAAAGAATGGCTAGAGGAATTAGAGAAGATTGAGATTTTATGAAGGTAGGTTTTATATCTGACTTTTTCTCTTCACAGCTTACCGGTGGAGCAGAATTAAATGATGAAGTTCTCATCACATATCTAAGTAGAAAATTTGATTTAATTAAAATAGCTAGCCAAAATTGTACAATTCAAAAACTGCAAGAATTAGACTATATAATAATATCTAATTTTATAGGCTTGGATTCTAATAATAGAGACTTTATTATTAATAATAAACCTTACTTAATATATGAGCATGACCATAAATACGTTTCTACTCGCGACCCTTCAAAGTTTAAAGATTTTAAAATTCCAGAGCAAAATTTAATAAATTTATCATTTTATAAATCTGCAAAAAAAGTTATTTGTCTTAGTTCTATACAAGTTAAGATTCTAGAAGAAAGTGCAAAATTAAATAATTGTGTTTCTATAGGTACAAGCTTGTGGCACCCATCTTCGTTACAATATATAAAAGATTTAGATAAAACTAAGAACAATAAAGTTGCCATTGTTAATTCAAACAATCCAATAAAAAATACACCGATGGCTAAACAGTTTTGTACCAGCAAGCAAATGGATTTTGATCTTATATCTGCACCGGACTCAAAACAATTTTTAAAAATATTATCACAGTATGAAACTTTAGTTTTCTTTCCTGGTGTTTTAGAATCACTTTGTAGGTTGGTCGTTGAAGCCAAAATGTTAAATTGCAAAGTTATAACTAAGAAAAGATTATTAGGCGCTAGCTATGAGGACTGGTTTCATTTATCTGGTGATGAACTAATTGAAAAAATTTCTGAAAAGGTTTATAATGCATTATTACTTTTCGAAAACACAATACTGGAAAATAAAAAATGATAGTCATCACCGGGGCAGGAGGATTTATAGGTTCAAACCTATATGAATCCCTAAAAAATAAATATGAAATTATTAAAGTTGATTTTAAAGATGATTACGTTGACCCTTACGATTTTTTAGATAGATTGAACAATGTTGAGTTTGCCAAATCTATAGACACGATATTTCATCAAGGAGCTTGTACAGACACAATGTGTTATAATACTAGTTTCATGATGGAGAGAAATTTTGACTATTCTGTTAAATTATTTAAATATTGTCTGAAGCATAATATAAGATTAATATATGCATCATCTGCAGCTATCTATGGCCATGGCCCATTCTCGGAAAATAACAGTAATCCAATAAATATTTATGCAACATCAAAGCATCTATTTGATGAGTACGTAAGAGCCTATTTGCGTGAAGGTGTTAACACACAGGTTGTTGGGTTGAGATATTTTAATGTTTACGGTCCAGGTGAACAAGATAAAGGAAATATGGCATCTGTTATATATCAATTTAAAAAACAATCAGATTTAAAAAATAAAATACAATTATTTAAAAATAGCGAAAACTATAAAAGAGACTTTATACATGTAGATGATGTTATTTCTGTTAATTTACATTTCATGGAAAACAAAAAAATCTCTGGAATATTTAATTGCGGCACAGGAACCGCAAAAAGCTTTTCTGATATTGCAAATATTATGCAACAAGAACTTAAATTTAAAATACAGGAAATAGAAATGCCAGAATACTTGAGAGATAAGTATCAAAAGTATACATGCGCAGACCTAAATCTTCTTAGAGAAGTTGGAAAATACAACAATAATTTTCTTGACCTAAAAAAGGGTATAGCAAGGTATAGGGGTTTTTTGAGTGGGAAATAAAAAGGTATTTATTAACGGATGTTTTGACATTTTACATCCCGGTCATATCAAAATGTTTCAATACGCAAAGACTCATGGTGACTATTTGATGGTTGCCGTTGACACAGACGAGAGAGTAAAAGCTTCTAAAGGCGCAACACGCCCTTTTAATAATGTAGAAGACAGAATGTATGTTTTATCGTCTATAGGCTTTGTTGACGAAGTAAAAAAGTTTTCAAGCGATGAAGAGTTAATAAATTTAATTAAAGGTTACAAACCTGATATAATGATTGTAGGCTCTGATTACAAGGACAAAGTAGTCATCGGTTCAATGCACGCAAAAGAGCTTAAATTTTTTAGTAGAATAAATGAGTACTCAACAACAAAAACAATTAAAAGTCTTGTTGATAGGTGACAGTTGTATTGACCGTTACCACTATGGTTATTGCAACAGAATAAGTCCAGAAGCTCCAGTTCCAATATTTCAACACAATCATACAATAGAAAACGAAGGCATGGTTTTAAACGTTGCTAACAACCTTAAAGCTTTTGATGTGGAGACTGATGTCTGGACCAACAAAGAAGAAATAAAAAAAGAACGTTTTGTCGATATAAGATCAAAGCAGCATTTACTTCGTTCTGATTTTGGAGAATCTGAAAAAGTAAAAAGTTTAGTAGTTGGTGGCTTAACAACTTTAGCGATGCTTAGAGATGATTCTTATGACTGTTTAATATTTTCAGATTACAATAAAGGTTTTGTAACTCCGTTCGTTATAGAGGCCGTCCAAAATCTTTTCCGGAAAAAGATATTTGTTGACACCAAGAAGACTGACCTTTCTGTTTTCAAGAACTGCGTAATAAAAGTGAATGAGAAAGAATATCATAATATTACTGATTTCGGAACGAATAATGAAATTATTACAACGTTAGGCCCAAATGGAGCAAGGTGGAGAGAAAAGCAATATCCGACACAAAAAGTAGAAGTATCAGATGTTAGTGGTGCAGGAGATACCTTCTTAGCTGCTTTAGTTTATGGGTACATGATTAAAAATGATTTAGAATCCGCAATAAGATGTGCTAATATGTGTGCAAGCACTGTTGTGCAAAAAAGCGGCACTTACGCACTAAGAAAGGAAGATGTAAATGATATATTGTTTTGATATTGATGGAACGCTTTGTTCACAGTACCCAGAGAGTGGAGACTACGCAGAATCAACACCAGTACTAGAACGTATTGCTGTTGTTAACAAATTATATGATGAAGGTCACAAAATAATTTTATTAACCGCTAGGGGTATGGGACGAACTAATAATGACCAAATTGGTGCGTATAAATGCTTATACACTTTTACAGAAAATCAATTGAGAGAGTGGGGTGTTAAGTTTCATGAACTCTTTATGGGTAAACCTGAAGCTGATATATTTATAGATGATAAAGGGATGAAGGATATTGACTTCTTTACCGATTAAACATGTGCCAAAAGGTTGGGGTTATGAAAAGTGGATTGTCAACAATGATAAGTATTGTGGCAAGTTGCTTTATTTCAATAAGGGTAAAAGATGTTCTTGGCACTATCATAAAATAAAAGACGAAGTGTTTTATATTCAGTCTGGTAAGATTAGAGTTTTGTATTCCATGAGTGACGATATTTATACTGCACAAGAAACAATATTAAATCCTGGAGATAATTTTCATGTATACACTGGATTAAGACACCAGATGATAGCTTTAGAGGACACAGAGCTTTTTGAATTTTCAACGCAACATTTTGATAGCGATAGTTATAGGATAATAAAGGGTGATTAATTGTCAGAAAATTTTATTACATTTGAGGGTGTAGATTATCCCAAATTTCAGACAAAAGGTAAAGCTAGTCAATTCGCTATACCTTATGCATCTCACTTCTG
>TARA_R100000805_G_C3626273_1_pt1 | contig 14325 bp, 15 predicted proteins | sample TARA_R100000805 | Tara Oceans TARA_R100000805 (sample SAMEA2622832) | marine metagenome | biome: marine biome (ENVO:00000447); feature: surface water layer (ENVO:00002042); material: "saline water (ENVO:00002010), including plankton (ENVO:xxxxxxxx)" | depth 5 m
AAAGCTAGTCAATTCGCTATACCTTATGCATCTCACTTCTGCCGCGGCCTCGGTTATGATATAGGTTGTAAAAAAGAAGAGTGGGCATTGCCTGGAGCTATACCAATTGATTTAAGTTTTGATAATGAATACGAAGCTATGAATCTACCCCACAAAAACGTAGATTATATATTTTCCAGTCATTGTTTAGAACACATAGATAATTGGATAGAAGTCATGGAATACTGGTACAGTATTTTAAAACCGGACGGAGTTTTATTTTTATACTTACCAGACTACAGCCAAAAATATTGGAGGCCATGGAACAATAAAAAGCACAAGATCATACTGTCAAGTGAAATTATGCAAGACTTTATGAAACACTTAGGATATAAAAATATATTTGCTTCAGGTGTTGACTTAAATAATTCTTTTATGATAGTTGGGGAAAAATAAAAATGAAGTATCAAAAATCAATAGAAAAATTAAAAAACTTACCCTTTAAAAATTGGGAATACTGCGGCCCGGGCCTCGGACATCAAAATCGTTTAGATACTAGCGGATTTGAAAAAACCATCTGGAAAAGAATAAACAAATATTTTCTACCAGATAGTGCAGTTCTTGATGTTGGTTCAGGTAGTGGAAGATTCTCAAAGCTTTTTTCTGAACATGTAAAGTCTGTTCGCGCAATAGACAATTACGTTCCTTTTAAGGAATCTAGCATGCGGCCTAATATAACCTTTAGTAATCATGGTATTGAAAATTTTAAAGAAAGTGGATTTGATGTTGTATTTTTATTCGGAGTTTTTTACATGTTTGGATATCCACAAAATGTTGATATATTTAGCAAATTATATGAAACGGTGGGCGACAATGGTCATTTGATTATAATTGAATCTGCTAATAATGAGATGATTCGTTACGATTTGGAAAAATATGCAGCTGCTCATGGTGGTGAAGTGGTGGACACATTTCTTCAATGCTGTGAAGAGTCATGGGAACACAGGACAACGGTGATAAAAAAAGGTGAATAAACAAACAAAAGTATGGGGAATGAGTTATGGATTAATTGGTGACCTTATTGGGGGTTTACCAATGCTTACTTATTATGAAAAGAAATACCCGGGTAGTTACAAATATTTTGCAATTGAAAAGCGCTGCGCTTTCACAGCGCCACTTTTTTTAAATCACCCTTTAATAGACAGAATTCACATTAGCGGTAAATGGGATGGTTGGTCTCCAGATGATTATAGATTAATCGAATCTTGTGACGTTAAAGCAACATGCGACAACTTCAGACACAATCGAGTTGATTGGTATAATTTTACTGATTTTGTAGAAGAAACAGCTATCCTTGCAGGAATAAATGATATAACAGAAGTTTTAACAGAAGAAGAAATGAAGCCAAAGCTATATCAGTGGTTTGATATCGGAGTCGCTAACAAACACTCTCACACTTACAGTAAAAGTAATAAAAACGATCTTTCTGGATTTCAAAAAAGTGTGGCCATATGGCCTTTCGGTCAAGGTCAAGCAAATTCTGGCCGTTCTCCAAACTCAATTTGGTGGAAAAATCTAATAGAAAAACTTACCAAAAATGGTTTTAGTGTTTATCATTATGGAAGAGATACTGAACCTCCATTAGCTTCCTGTCCTGGTTACAACAAAATGACGAGTATGTCTTTCTTTGACCAAGTAAAAGCATGTCTTGCTTCGGATGTAGTTGTTGGAGTTAACACCGGTCCAATGTGGGTTGTTGGTGCTTACTCAAAGCCGGCTGTGCAATTGATAACAAATTACCTTCCAGACCATCATCAAAAGTTTCATTCATTAACACCTGTCAATGATGAAGCGTTAAATCTCTTTGTAAAATCGGATGGTAGAGTTGGATGTAATGGCATTTCAATTGAGCAAGTTGTTCGCGCAGTTATTTATAAGATAAGAAAGAACAAAGATGAGGCATAACCCTTTTAGAGTTGTAGAGATGTTTGAAGAAACAATGGCAGATTATTGTGGTTCAAAATTTGCTATAGCAATAGATAATTGCACTGATGCTTTAATGATTGCTGCCAAGTATCTAAAAGTAGAAGAAGTTACAATACCAGCTAGAACTTACCTTTCTGTCCCTCAATCAATTATGCATGCCGGCGGTACTGTTAAATTTCGTGATTATGAATGGGAGGGCATATATCAATTAGAGCCATACCCAATATGGGATTCAGCAAAAAGGCTAACTTCTGGAATGTACATTCCTGGCTCAATTATGTGTTTGTCATTTCACATAAAAAAATTATTGCCAATTGGTAAAGGTGGGATGATTCTTACTGACGATGAAGATTTAGTTTATTTTGCTAAACGTTCTAGGTACGAAGGCCGACACGAAATTAGGATGGATAAAGATAATATTGCAATTTTAGGATGGAATGCTTATATGACTCCCGAGCAAGCCGCAAGAGGCTTGATGCTCATGCATAATTATCCAACACATGCCAAAGATATACCAAACATTGATTCGTATGAAAACGAACCATATTATCCAGATTTGAGAAATTTTGATTTATTTAAAGATTGTGAGACAGTAGAATGATTATTGATAATTTTTTAAACAGTTACAACAGTAAAGTATCTGAAAAAGATATTTTAGACTCAATGGAAAGCCATAGAGAAAGTATGGCCGTAAAAGTTAAAGAGGTAAATTTTGACCAATTAGAAAAGTGGTCAACTAATTCAAGTGGTGATTTTGTTCATGATAGTGGAAAGTTTTTCCGTATTTGTGGTGCCCGTGCTTTTAACAAGACAACGGGAGAAGAAAGATATCAACCAATTATAGACCAACCGGAACAGGGCATTTTAGGAATTATTACAAGATATAATAATGGGTGTCTTGAGGTTCTTTTACAAGCTAAAATAGAGCCTGGTAACTTAAGAAATGTTCAATACTCTCCAACTGTTCAAGCTACAAAAAGCAATTATACTGGAGCGCACAAAGGGAAAGGTGTAGCATATATTCAAGACTTTATGCCATCTTCAGAGAAGGTTGTTAATCGTATTTTTCAATCTGAACATGGATATAAATTTTACAGAAAAGCTAATGATAACGTACATGTACATGACAACAATGCTAGTTGTTTGGACACAAGATTTATGTGGCTAACTTTGGGTCACATACGATTCTTGTTGTCAAAAGAGCATTGTATTAACATGGATACAAGATCTGTATTGGCTACAATGGATTTTATAGGTACACCCCTTACTCGCGATGAGATTTTCCATGGAATGGAAAACATGAACAGTTTAGAGAATCAATTATTATTCTCTTCTTTGTCTGAACAAGGTGCGAAGCACTCATTGGAAAGTATCACACAATGGGTTTCTAACTGTAAAGCTAATAGTTCAATTGAATATTCAACTGTGCCTTTGAATTTGCTAACTGATAAAGGTTGGGTGAAAACTAAAAATAAAATCAGTAGCCAACACAACAAACAATTTGAACTAGTGGGTATAAAAGCTTCAATAGAATCCAGAGAAGTTTCTTCATGGTATCAGCCAATTGTAAGAGATAATATACCAAAGACGTATGCTTTTTTGGTTAAAAAGATTAATGGTATTGTACATGTTTTAGCTCAAATGGTCGAAGAAGACTACAACTGGTCCGGACCAGAATTGGGTCCAACATTTCACTCAATTCAATCACAAAGCGAATTAAATGAAAATCTAGAAACAAATAATCTAACATCAGAAAATTGTAAAGTAATATACGACAAATATCAATCTGAAGAAGGTGGTCGTTTCTTGGAACAAAAAAACAGATATATGTTGATTCTTGCTGATGAAAATCTTGACATAAATATGGGAAATAATTTTCGTTGGATGACACTGTATCAATTAAAAAAGATGACCGGCTTTGAATGCAGTGTGAATATCGAGGCACGAACATTACTGTCTATAGCATCTTACTATAGAGGAGAAAAGAGTGCCCATTAAAATAGGTGTTCTAGGTTGTTCTTCAGCTGCAAAAAGGCTGGTTATACCTGCAATTTTAAAATCAAAAGACTTTAAACTATCCGGTATTGCATCTCGTTCTGAGGTTAAAGCCAGTGAATTTGCGGGTAATTTCAATACTTTACCGTATACATATGATGAATTATTAACTAGCGATGTTGATGCTATTTACGTTTCTTTGCCAGTGGGTTTACATTATCAATGGGGTAAAAAAGTCTTACAATCTCAAAAGCATTTACTGATGGAAAAGACTTTTACAGAAACTTATAATCAGGCAAAAGAGTTGTTTGAGCTGTCTGATACAAATCAATTAGCGTGTATGGAAGCGCTAATGTATCAGTATCACCCTTTACAAAATCAAATAGCGCAACTTGTTTCAGATATAGGAAAAATAAAACATATTGAGACTTTCTTTGGTTTTCCGCATTTTGATAATAAAGAAGATATACGATATTTTAAAGAGTTGGGCGGTGGTGCAATATTAGATTGTTTGGTATACCCTTTGAGTTTTGTATTTCGCTTCTTGGGTGAAAATTATTGTGATTATAAGCCTTCTATCTATTACGATAAAGAAACTGAAGTAGACGAAAGAGGATATATACAAATCGAATATCCAACAGCCACTGCAAACATATCATATGGTTTTGGTCATTCCTATAGAAACGAAGCAACTATTTGGGGTGAAAATGGAATACTTAAAATAAATCGGGTGTTTACACGACCTGACACATGCGAAATACCAATAGAATTTTGGAAAGATGGTTTGTGTAAAAAAATTAAAACACAATCATCTAATCATTTTGTCGATATGTTGAAGGCGTTTTCAGACAATATAGAAGCACTAAAAAACGATAGTCAATCCACTTTAGTAAGGGCTAAGTTTATAGATAAGTTAACTAAAAGGTGATATAATGAAAAAAACTAAAGGAATAATATTAGCAGGAGGAACAGGTTCAAGACTATATCCTCTTACAAAAGTAACAAACAAACATTTGCTTCCGATTGGAGGTAAGCCCATGATTGATCATCCGATTGATTGTTTGACTGAAGCGGGTATTACAGATATTATGATAGTAACTGGGGCAGAACATTGTGGTGCAATGATGCAACATTTGGGTTCTGGAGCAGGTCATGATTGTTCCTTCACTTACAGAGTACAAGACCAGCCAGATGGTATTGGTGGCGCCTTATCTTTATGTGGAGATTTTGTAAAGGATTCAGATTGTGCGGTATTATTAGGCGATAATATTTTTCAGGAAGACTTAACTCCACATATAGAAGAATTTAAAAAAAGTACAGCAAACTGTAGATTGTTTTTTAAAAGAGTGGGAGACCCAAGAAGATATGGTGTTGGAGTATTTAACAAAAAAAAGTTAGTTATGGTCGAAGAAAAACCTGACCGGCCACAAACAGATTTAGCCTGCGTGGGAATTTATTTTTATACTTCTAAAGTATTTGAAATTCTAAAAAATATAAAACTCTCAGATAGAGGAGAGTATGAAATTTCAGATATTAATAATACATTTATTGATTCTGATGATTGTGATTACACAATAATGAATGGCCGTTGGGCTGATGCTGGCACTATGGTTTCTTATCACACAACAAATTGGACAAGGTTTAATGAAAAATAATACAAAACTATTAATAACAACTAGAGCAGACGCTGGAATCAAAGAGATGACAGATATTACTCACCCTATTATAAAAAAATATGCAGAGAAAGTTGGTGCTGATTTTATGGTGTTAAGTCATGTCCCTCCTTCTGATTCTGGTGACGGACGACCACATTATAGAATTTTAAAACACTACGAGCTTCATGAAAAATACGATAGAATATTGCATATTGATTCTGATATGATAATCATGCCTAATTGTCCAAACCTTTTTGAGGTTGTGCCTTATGACAAAATCGGCACAGTTCTAGAAGATAAGGGCTCTAGAAAGCCGGCAAGACACAATCTTATACAGAGCGCTCAAGACAAGTTTGGACACATAGGATGGAATAGCGAATATATAAATACAGGTATCATTCTAACGTCAAAATGCCATCGAGATATTTTTCAAGCGATTGATGGTGAATATTGGACAGGTTTTGGAAGCGATGATGTGCAACTTGGCTATTTAATTAAGAAAAATGGCTTTGAAATTATGGATTTACCATTTCAATACAACCATATGACGATGTTTTCTGAGCCATGGAATGGTAGTCCAAATCGTTTTAAATCAAACATAATTCATTATGGTGGACGCGGCGTCTTTGACGAGAACGTAAAGACAAAAATGGACCAAATACGAAAGGATTATGACAGAATATACGGGGACAATATGAGAATTCTTTTTGTTGGTGTGTTCGACACTAGTAAGAAATCTACAAACACGTCTCAATTGCTAGCCTTTAAGCGTTTGGGGCACACGGTCGTTGGGTATAATTATAGAAGTAGAGCGAAATCTATGGGTAATTCTCAAAGAGACCTCCATCTCTTGCAAACAGTTGAAGAAGGTGATTTCGATTTGGTTGTGTTCAGTAAGTGTGATTCAGTTTCTGTCGAATGTTTTCAGAAAATCAAACCGCTAACAAAGACTTGTTTGTGGTTTATGGACCCTCTGGTTACATATAACGAAGATATGAGACTAAAAACAGCAGAAGTTACATACTTTTGTTGTGATAAAAGAAATGTTTTAGATGAAGCTAAAAAGATAAATAAAAACAGCTTTCATGTTTGTGAAGGATACGACCAAGATGTCGATAAACCACATAGTTTAGAGAAAGAACATGATATTAGTTTTATCGGCAATATCTATGGCGACAGACAAAAAATAATAGAAAATTTAAATCATGATGTTCATATTTTTTCTAATGCTTACGGCGCGGAACATGCAAAAATAGTGTCAAAAAGCTGGATAAATCTTAATTTTTGCACATCAGAAGGAGCTTCAGATCGCGTTTACAAAATCTTAGCCGCAGGTGGTTTTTTGCTTACTAACGATTGGGACGGTCGCGACAAATATTTTGTAGATAATGAAGATTTAATGATATTTTCCGATATAAATGACTTAAATGATAAAATCAGCAAGTGCTTGAAAAATAAAATGGTTTTAAACAAAATTTCTGAAAGTGGTAAAAGAAAAGTCAATCAATTTAATCGTTTAAATTGGGCAAAAAAGGTAGTAAATATCTGTAATGAGCAGTAAAAAAACATTAATTGCTGGCCCTTGGGTCGGAGAGTTTGGTTGGGAATTGTTTGCTTGGCATGCTTATATTAGAGCCTTGTCAAAGAATTTTGATAAGACAGTAATAATAGCTAGAAATGCCTCATTTCAACTTTATAATGATTTTTGTGATGAATTTTATGGTTTTAATCCAAACACTGGTTTAGCAGATGCATTCTTTATGCACAACTTAGATATAAATCGAGCGTTAAAAAAAGTAATACAAGAAAATAAATTATCTTTAAAGGGTTGTGCGTTAGCACCTCCTAGAAGAATAGGTTTTCCACCAAATACTCACTTTACTGAAGAGATACCTTTTGGTAATTTAAAAATAAAACCAGAATACATTACATTTGGTTCTTTGAAAGAAAAAAAATATGATTATGTTTTCCACATTAGAGACAGAGAATTAAGAAAAGAGGACAATTGGAGTTTAAATAAGTGGGAAAAGTTAGCTTTTCATTTAAAGAGAGAAAAGGATGTTAAGATTGCATGTATAGGAACTAAAAAGGAATCTGGCTGGATTGAAGGTACTGAGGATTTAAGAGATATTGATTTAAGCGAGACCTTTGATGTCTTAAGAAATGCAAAATGTTCTTTTGGGCCTTCATCTGGCCCAATGCATTTAGCTAGTTTGTGTGGTTGTCCTCACGTTGTTTGGTCAAAACCTGAAAACAGAACAAGATACCAGACAAATTGGAATCCACTATCAACACCTATATTATTTTTGGATGAATTTTCTTGGCATCCAGAGTCAGACTATGTATACGCAAAATTTAAACAATGGAAATTAAATAATAAATAAAACTATGATAATATCATATTGGATAATACAGGAGAAGTAATTATGAACCTATCAGATCAAGCTTTAGGCGCTATTATGATGGCACTACAAAAGTCATTATTGGAACAGAGCGATATTGTACCAGTTCTAAAAAACTTTAATTTTATGTTAAATGAAGAACAACAGCTAAACGTAACTAATCCTCCAACATTTAAGATTGACAATCAGGAGACGCTAGTTACAGTTGGCAGCGATTAATGCCAATATATGATTATGTTTGTGATAGCTGCGGCTTAAGCAAATCTTTTCACCATTCTTTTGATGAAAAGATAGAAGTTTGCCCTTCTTGCGGCGCAGTTGAGGAGTTTAGGAAAGTACTATCTGGCTTCAACACAAGCAGTAAGCCTAGTTTAAAAACCAATAAAGTTGGCAATTTGACTAAAGAATATATTGAAGAAAATCGCAAAGTTTTAGAAGACCAGAAAAAACAGTTGAGGAAAGATAGAATATAATGGAAATTGCATTATTTGTAACAATTTTTGCGTTAGTTGGTATTATTATATTTATGTTATTCTATATACGTTGGTTGTTAAAAACTTTATCTAACATAGATAGTACAATTTCTGAACTATGGGTGGGAATAACTAAATTTAATAGTCATCTCAAAGTGGTGCATGATACAGAGATGTTTTATGGCGATTCAACGTTACAAGCTCTCATCGAACACTCTCAGGAATTATCCGAAAATATAGAGTCTATAAAAGGGATTTTTCTCCCGGAAGAGGATATTGAGTATGAGGACGAGAGCCAAGAAAAAGAAGAATAATTATTTCACAAAGGTTCATGAAGAAGCTATTATACAATACGCTAGAACAGATTGTATAAAGGTTCGAACTGAATTGTATGTAAGTTTAATACAGCCTGCATTAGACGAAATGGTGAATAAGATTATATTCACTTATAAGTTTACTAATATACCAAATATTGATTCACTGCGCGAAGAGTGCAAGGTTTGGTTAACAACAATACTAGATAAATACAATCCAGATAAAGGCAGCAAAGCTTTCTCGTACTTCTCAGTAGTAACAAAAAATTGGTTTATTCATAAGATAAAGAAGAACTCTAAAAAGGCCAAAACCGAAGTTTCATATGAAGATATGGTTGAAAAAGGGGTGTTGGAATCTAAGGTTCAAATGAATCTAGAAAACACTTATTTAAAAGATCGAGAAGACCAAGAGTTTTGGTTTGAGTTAATGAAAAATCTAGATAAGTGGGAAACTGTAATGCTAAAACCTAACGAAAAGAAAGTTCTCTTGGCTGTTAGGCACTTGATTGATAATATAGATAACATTGAAATATTTAACAAAAAAGCAATATATTTATACTTAAGGGAGATAACAGGCTTAAACACAAAACAGGTTGTTAATAACTTAAATAAAATACGTGATAAATATAAACTATTTAAGATTAAATGGGAAAGAGGCGAAATATAAAATCGATTAAAAACTATTTAATGTTGTGAAGAACTTAGAAAAATATATAGAAGAAGCTACAAAGAATATCACAGAGGACAGGGCAGCAACCAAGACCCTACTTATGACGGTCATGAAGTATATCCAGTCTTCAGAAGACCGCCATCGCGATGCTGGTCTAATAGCTGCTAAGTATTTAGAAACTCTGCAAAGGTCTAACGAGCAATTAGTAAAAATAGCCGCATTAGTTCAAAAGAAAGAATCTCACAAGTCTGAAGGGATTACCGAAGAAGACAAAAAAGAATTATTTGACTTAATTCAAGGTGAGGATTCTGAAGATGGCTAATAAAAATATCTTAGAACAACTCAGCCCATCTAAACACAACCCAATTGACCGCCGTTATGCTGCGTCTTTAGATGACAGCTTACCCTCAACAACAGCTGGTATTACCGGTGAAAACGTCTTTGTCGAACTATCAAGAATGATAGAAGAGCGCAACGATAGAGACTTACTGCCAGATGGAAACACATTTTCAGCAGTTATGGTTTCTTCTACTGAGATTAAAATAACAGACAACAGTCACGCATGTATGGTGCCGAGAGATTTATGGAATACGTATGCCGCAAACCCTAGTGGGTTTTCAATGTACAAATGTAGAGTAGCTATAGATTTTAGAGATTGTAACAAACCAGCCCCTAGTCACATAGCAAAAATACCAGAAGAAATGTCTTCTAGAGATTTGTTGAGAAGTCAAAATTATAGTTTAGCATTTGGGCTTTTTCTTAAAAAGCCACAAGCTGGAGAACAGTATCGAGTTAAAATATTAAACAAAACAAAAGATTTTTGTGGTGATGAGATTATTGTTTTAGACAAAGAAGGAACATACGACTTTATTAAAGCGCAGTCAATGAAGCAAAGGTTGGCTACTGCCGGTGGATATGATAGTGCAGCCGCTGCAGCGATAGCGGGAGCAGCTTCTTTGCAGCCCGGATATCCAATGTTTAATGGCGCAAACATGATAGTTCCAGCACCCGGGCATACCAGAGTTGTTTCTGGTTTTGGTGCCAGTCGCTCTCAAGGCGCTCACGAAGCAATCGACATCAACATGCCAGTTGGAACCAAAATAGTTTCTCAAGCCAAAGGAAAGATAATAGGCTATTATTCCCGAGAGCGATATGATAAAGAGTGGAAAGCGTTTTATAATTATCTCAATGAAAATGAGGAAACTAAGGCGACTATGCAAGGCACAACTCAACCTACTAGTTGGGCAGATTTTAAGAAAATGTGCGCAGCGAAGTTAGGTCGAAACAAGGCCGCTACAATTCTCCGCGCTCTCGAATCGAAAGACCGTCCAATGCAGTTATCCGGAGTTATGCTGATAGTCCGGTATATTTCTGATGATGGCCTAGCATATGATTTTTATTACCAACATGTCGATAGATTTACTCAAAGTTGGAAAAAGGGAGACGAAGTTCAGCCCGGGCAGACCATAGTGTTGGCGGGAGATACTGCTATATTTGACTCCCCAGCTCACTTACATTTAAGTGTTAGACAGGTGCCTAATCCAAATAACGATAATCGCCAGAGAGGGCCAAAAGTAGATCCAGAATCGTTAATACCGGGTTTGGAAAAGGGATATTCATGACGTATGATTTAGAAAAATCAGGAATTGGTAGTTTAGAATTAGCAGAAAGAGTACCAAAATTTTCAGCTAGAGATGGTGATGGAATTATAACTGCAGCTATTCCTGGTCTCGACGGCGTAGATAACAACGCCTGTATTATTTTGGGTCGCGACCGAACCGGAGCAGCCTCTGGTGGCTTTGGTAAATATAAAAGAGCTGGAGCTATTGATATAGTTGTTGGTCGCCAAGCACCAAAATGTGCCTGGACTTTGGAACCTGAATCAAAAAATTTTTTAGGAATTGACTCAAGAGATTTTCGCACAGCCGGCCCTTTATTTAATGCTATTATCGACCCAAAATTAAAAGATTACAAAATAGATGATGACGGAAGCCCCCCACTCAAAGAAGATGTGGAAAGCGTAGCAATGGATGCAGCTAGAATATATTTAAGCCAAAAATGTAGAATAGATGACGCATTTAGGTTAACCCCTACAAATAACGGCCCCAGAATGGCCTCAACTAATCCTAGGTCAGCAATAGCTATGAAAGCAGACCATGTTCGGCTTATTTCCAGAGAAGGTATGAAATTAGTAACAATGGGTTCCGGGGTTCAATTTCCAGAAAATGTATCAAGCCAAGGTCACAAATTAGTAAAAACATATGGAATCGATTTGATTGCGGGTAACGGAATAGATGCAAATGGTAAAGCAATCAATCAAGAGCCTTTAGTCAAGGGTCACGCAATGATGAAGATGATATCAGAAATGATTACTTTGGTTGATAATTTGACCGGTATAGTTTCAACCTTTTTTGCTCAACAAAATATAATAAATAATGGATATTTAGCTGAATTTGGTGCTTCTGGTGCAGGTCTGGTTGTAATGGACCCAGTGTCTAGGACAGTAGCGACTACAGTAACAATTGACATGTTGGCAAAAACTGTAACAAGTTTAACAAGCATGAAAAGTAATCTTGCAAAGTTTAAATGGGAACACGGTCTGGCAGTAACAAAAGACCAACAAGAAGCTATTGGTGCTTTAAGTTCATATATAGATGGTAGCGATGAAGGAGAATCAAGATTTAAATCTGTGATAGCAGGTAAATCTCCCTTGAGTAGATATAATACGACGAATTAATTATGGCAGAAAAATTTTTTAATATTACTATAAGAATAGATGGAAAAAGGCATGTATTCGAATTTAAAAAAGCAGAAGAAGGTACCGGCGGTAATACTATATTAGCTGTAAAAAAGCTCTTATTTAGCGTACTTGGCGATGAAAATCCAACCGGAGTGGATTCTAGTGATGGCGCTCTTTTTGACCAAAAAATGAAAGTTGCGCTACAAAAATATCAACAAAAATTTCAAATACCGATTAAGGAATATTTTTCAGGCGTTCGTGGAATTCCAGACAGCGATTTAGATGAGGCCATGGAGCAGGAGTTTGGGGTGCTTGGCCAAGCAACGTTGATGGTTATGCACGGTTTTTGGTTCTCAGCTGGTGAGGTAATTCTAACACCCACAGGATATAGTAATCAAAATTTAACATTAAGTAGAAGTGAATTGTATAACGCTTGTACAAGTGTTGTGCAACAAGGTTTAGCACTAGAAGAGTTAACTTTCAGTGAGCCAGCAGACGTTGGCCCAGATATAGCAATGCCTCCAATGGATATAGAAAGGGCTGTACAAGAATTTGCTATAGAAGATCCAAAACTAAATCCAAAACCAGTCGTTAGAGGCAACAAAGTTCATATTGCTATTAGAACAAATTATAAGCTTGATAATAATCCACCTGATTTATCGGACCAAAACAATAGAGAATCATTTTTTGCTATTGGTGGTCCATGTGATATGTTGGAACTTGTAGCACTTAAACAAGTATTTAGATATTTTAATAAGCAAATGTTTTTCATTTTGAGAAACGATTCTCCTGGAGAAGCAATTCAAATTGATGTCACTGGAACTCAAGGTGATATGGTTAGGGCTTTTCCTTTTCTATCGACACGCTCTCCAGGTCAAGATATAAATATGCATGTTGCCAATCCTACAAACGAATTTTATTTACCGCTTTTTGAAAGAACTGTAGCTGGTATAACCCCAATTAGTCGCGCAGCGCTACCCAGAACTAAGTTGGGTGTTTTAAATGATGATACATTGCTATTCATAGAATTTGAAGGTTTCTTCCCGCCAGTTCAAAGGCACAAAAATGCAGTTTATGGTGCTAAGTTTGCAATAAACAAAACAAAACTTGATGCAATTATTACACCAGCTACAAGAGGTCGAGAATTTAATATAGCAGAGGCTTATGAGAAAAGCAAACAAGCTTATGAACTAGGGAAAGATGTTTTTGATAAAGTTGATTATGTATTTTCAAATCCTAAAGAATTTGTATATGGTTTAGGAGATGAATATTTAAAGACAAAAAGAAAATACGAAGCTAGAATAAATGATGCTATAGATGATTTCAAAAGAAAAGAAACAAGAGACCAAATTGGATATGCAACCAAGAAATTAGATGAAAAGTTGGATATAACTGGTGCATTAAGAGAACAAACATTTAGAAATAGATTGAGAAGGTCTCAAGAAAAAACAGCTGCTTTAGCGGCTACTAGACCATCTGCAGACAAAACAGTTGAATATGATTTGATAGGTTTAAAAAATAGGGTAGATGTAATTTTTGGTAAAATGAATAAATATCAAAAAGAACTAGAAAATCTATCAGAAAAAGGTCTCCATGGAGGATTTAGGCCTCCTATAAATTTGTCAGTAGAAGCAGAGCGTTTAAAGAGTTTATATGAAACAATTGTAGCTTACATAGAAGATAGAGGGTTTAGAAACAGAGGTACCTTGAGGGTTAGATTTGCCCCCATTGCTGGCACCGGTGGCATTGCCATAATAAAAATGCACTATAATTCAAACGAGTTATCAGATTTAAAAAAAATCAGACAAGAGCTAGGTCCAGAAGATAACACTGCAGCTACAGAAGAAAATACAGACCTCACCAATCTAACAGATGAAGAAAGAACTAGGCGGCAAAAGCTTCAATTTGCGGAAGTGGTATCTACAGCCACATCGCCAGGTGGACCTTTAAGTAGAAATCCATATACTGACGCAACAGCTGTTGGTTATTTTAGTTTTATCAATCAAATATATGACGAAGTAAAAGGCAGAGGTGCCTTTGATAACATAGAGATGTTTGACCAACCCGATGCATCTTCAAGTATGAGTTTCTTAGAGAAGTGTAAAAATGCA
>TARA_R100000805_G_scaffold10919_1_pt1 | contig 13709 bp, 16 predicted proteins | sample TARA_R100000805 | Tara Oceans TARA_R100000805 (sample SAMEA2622832) | marine metagenome | biome: marine biome (ENVO:00000447); feature: surface water layer (ENVO:00002042); material: "saline water (ENVO:00002010), including plankton (ENVO:xxxxxxxx)" | depth 5 m
GGCTCTACAAGAGGTCAGGTTACAGAAGAAAGAGTAAGAATACAGAAAGTAGATAGAGGTTTTGTCAATGTTAGAGGTAGGTTACAACTTAGACATTTTCCTATAATTGCATTAGATACAGGTCAAGGAGACATAATGAAAATATGGACAGGTACTGAGTACACGGATTATTTACATAGTTCAGCAGGTAAAACTGGCGGAGCTACTCCTACTGATGTAGTTGGTAAAGATTACTGGCAAGATACACAAAGAGGAACTATTTACATTAACGATTATAATGTGGTAAACAATTTGTTGAGTAGCCCTAGTGATGTAGATGCTTATGTTACTTACAGATATGCAACTGCAACTACTCCAGAGGACATAAAACTAGCTACAATATATTTTACAGCTTCTATGATTGCAATGAACGATGATTTAAATTTGATGGCAGAAGGCGATGATTCTATGGATAACTCTACAAAATCACAAAAATTTGAAGACATGGCAATGAAGATTCTTAAAGATAATAGAAGACTTGACCGTAAATTTACAATGTCAAGAGCTGTTGGTGGATTTGGTGTAGGGAGGTCTACACTATAATGGCAGCAACTTACGCAGCTTTAGCTGACCCTGTAACTGCAGTGGTTGATTTGTTAAATAATAACTGGTCAGAGGTAGCAAGTGGCGTAGGCAACAATCTTACATCTGCAGGAGGAACCTTGAAAATAGATGAATCTTGGGATATGGGAAAATACAATTTGAAAAATAACGATATAATTAGATGTTATGAAACTGCAGCAAATCACGAAATGTTAGGTATAGGAAAGGGTGTGGATAAACATACTGCAACCATTACTATAGATATATCTACTGGAGTAAGCAGAGATAGGCTTAGAAAACTTTACACAGGTGTAGTACACCTTATTCACGCGGCGCGTTCGAACAGTCTTGCAGCAGCACCATTTAGTTCGCACGCATCAACTTCCGACTATGCAAGTATAAAACTTCTTAGTCGCACAGACCAGTCTGACAAACAACGTCGTTGGTTTCGTTATGTTCTTAACTGTGACATCACAAGTTATGAGGTGGTAAACTAAAAATGGTAAGACTAACGCAAAACGTAGAGGCAGCCTTTGAAGGAGAAACTAATTACAGCGACCCTGCTGATTCTTCTTTGACACATATAGGTCTATTGGACACATTCGACCCTAGGCAAATAGAAATGAACATAACTCCTGTTCCTTCGCTAGGACAATCAACGGACGCACATCATGCAAAAGGTCCGATTGATGTACAGGTACCTATTAAGGTAGCTTGTCAAGGAACTGGTTGGAAACAACTGCTTGGTAGGGCAATAGGTGCAACAGATTTAGATGATGCAGGTGGAGGTTCTACTTTAGTTCCACATAAACTTACTACAGGAGTTTCTTCTATGGCAGTTATGGCAAAAGAATATGGCGTTGGTTTTACTTTGGTAACAGGAGTAGTTCCTAATGATGTTACATTAGAAGCAGACTATACTACTGGAGGTTACATTACAGTTGATGCACAATGTTCTGCTTTTTTTACGCAAGATTCTGCAAGTAACGATATGAATTTTTCAAATGATGGAGGATTTTTAGTAGATGATTATACAGATGGTGGACTTACATTTCCAGCAGCACCTACAGATGAGCCATTGTTGCCAAGCGATTTAACAGTCAGTTATGCTAAATCAAGCAATTTAGAAACAGAATTGACAATAGACGGCCCTCCCGGTTCGTACATTGAAATCGGTGAAAAATATTTAAAAACTTATGATGCTAATTCTGTATTAGATTCTAATGTAAGTTCAGGTGGTGCAGTTACTGCAAACGGAGTTGTTAACTTAACTCATGGCTCTGCAGAGACTATTGGAGATTTAGATGATTTATTTGGTACTACATCTGGAGCAGGTAAAACTGGTTGGGCAGTTAATAGTAGCACAGACAATTCATTATCTGTAAATTTATTAAAAGGAATATATAGCACAGACACATCAAGAACTATTCAAGGAGTAAATACAAACGCAGCAAATGGTTTGTTACCTAACACTTTTGATAATCTTAAAACAGTAGCCTTAAAAATTGTAAATAACAATACACCAATACCCGGTAAAGTAACACGAGGCTCTGGCACTAAATGGTTACAAAATGCAAACATAGGACGCGGTAAGTCTGATGTTACATTAGATATTACAATGACTGCAGAAAATGAAGATTTATATACTATATATAATACAGGTGCAGTTATTCCATTAGTTAGATTAGACTTTGGTTCTACTGTAGGCAGCATAGCACTTACAAACGGTACAATTACTTCTTTTTCTAGACCTTTATCTGGCGGAGGAGAAGTTGTTGATTCATTAAGTATTAAATTTAAAGGTGCTGGAGATTTTGGTAACTTCAGTTCATTTGCAATAAGCGCAGACTGGGAACTATAGGTAGGTCAATGGTAAGAGTCAGAGGTCAGTTAGACGCCCCCCTACTTGACGTAGGAGCAGTAAAAGAAGATTACTGGGAACGCAAGGAGATACTACTGCCTAGTTTGTCACGACTCTTTAAACCAAAAGGTTGGAGAAAGTATTTTTTTAAACAACAAGCACCTAAAATAGTAATTAAAAGATTAACACAATCAGATTGGCAAGAAATAGAAGATAAAAACTTTGCATTACGAGCTGAAATAAATGAAGAATCAATTAAATTAACGCCTTTGATAAATCAATATACGGCAGGTAAAGAGTTATCAGAAGGTGATTTACAGAAAATAAATAATTTAGGTATAAAAATGCGCCCTATAACATATTCTATGTTGCAAACAATTATTGTAGAACCTGTAATGAGTTATGAAGAAGTAACTATGATGATGGAAATATTAGATGATTTTGATTGCGATACATTGCTTAGTTATGTAAGTATGATGACTTCTGAGAAAGCTAGCGTAATGAAACGCATTTACGATAAAAGAATGCGAGAAGCGGAGATGATTAGTCAATAATGGCAGAAAGAGACATTATGAGTGTTGCCATTACCTTTGAGGCAGATGGTGCAATTAGAAAAGCTAAGGTATTAGATACTAATTTTAAATCTTTAGGCGCATCTATGCAAAAGGGTCAAGCGCGTACTGAAGGTTTGGAAGCTGCACAAAAGAAATTAAACACTGCACTTCAAGGTAGCATTAAGAGTTCAACAGATGAAAATGTTCAAACCATTGCAAAGTTACAAGTAATGGAAGCTGCAACTAGCGGCCTTAATCAATTGATTTCTGCACAGTACAAACGCATTGATGCAGATTTAGCAGCAGGTAAAATTACCGCAGAAGAAGCTGAAGAACGCAGAAAACAAATTAAACAACAAGAAAAATACACTGGTGCTTTAGAATCGGTAATTGCTGTAGCTCGTTTAGCAACAGTAGGACAAGTTGTTTACAATGCAGTGGTGGCTCAAGGAACGGTAGTTACAAATGCAAATACTGCTGCTTTGAATGCAAATCGTGTTGCAATGTTAAGTAATCCATGGACTGCCATTGCAGTAATATTAGTATCAATTATAGCTGCTGTTGGAGTGATGAGTGGAGAACTTAGAAAGCTTACGGACGTGACAAAGCCATTAGTGCATATTTTTGAATTACTAGGAGATAGATTAAATGATGTCTTTAATGCTATAAACAACCTACAAAGAATAGCAAGTGAATTTACTTTAGATGGTTTGAACAAAAGATTAAATGATTCATTACTTGGAGGCGGATAAATGACTTTTGAACAAACTTTTGGAAATATAGCTGGAAGCAATGACCTTAGATATTATCATGACAAAGGCGGTACTGGTACTGGTTGGCCTGCAGGTTCTGATGACCCCGGACCGGGTTATGCGATTTGGCAAGCAGTTAGTAGCGGTAGTCCAACTACTGCACTTACAGCAGATGCTCAAATAGTGGGAAGACTTAGTGGTTCATTACATCGTACTGTTATTCGTTTTACTTTACCTGACAAACCTTACAATGATAATTTAAATATTGAAGACTGTTTGATTCGTATAAAATGGGCACAGCAATTAGGCAGCCCTCCAACTATTGCAGTTTATGAAATGTCTAATACATTAGATGTAACAAACATAAGTTGGCAGTATGTTAGTGTAAGCGGTACTGCTTTTTGGACTCCAAGCCATACAGGAGAACATGACGGAGGTGATAACAAAGCATTTTTGCAAGATGCAAATGGTAACTTTTTTGATAATGAGTTAAAAGGAATAGGTACTGTTTTAGGTTCTAAAGTTTTTAACATAACTGACGGCAGCTCCGGAACTATAGGCACAGTTGATTCAAACATAAAAGTAAGTAGTCTAAGTCTTAGTGGAGGAACAGACGATGATTTTGATAACGGAGATGCTTATGTTATAAGTGGTGGCTGTGCATTTAATACTACAAATGACTATGGATTTGGTCCAAACGGCATAGTTGATGTGGTTGCCCCAGCAGCTACAAGCGATTATACTAATATAAGTTTGAAGAACTATTTTAGAGCTAAAAAACCTGAATGGGGGCAATCATATGGGTTTTTATTGAAAGCACACAATGAAGCAATACTTGGTTCAAATGATGTGGTTCGTCATCAAGTTGGTGTTGGTGGTTCAACTTCAGTTCCGCAAATAGTTGTAAAATATGACAATCCAACACCTAATACGCCTTTAATAGAAGTGACACCACAAAGCGATGGAATAAATGCTAATATTACATTTGTTGACGGATACACTAAAGATGATGATTTACAAAGTTATGTAGCTGTATTTAGACAAGCGGCAGACCCAGCTTATTTAGCATCTGGAGTTAGTGGAGGCACATATGGGGCGACTTTTTCAGATGTAGGTAAAGAATTATTTGTTACTGAAGATTTAACATCAGACGGCAGTAATAGTTTTTTAAAAACAGATAATACAGAATATAGGCTACAATTTTACGCTCAAGATAATGATAACACAGGTTCTGCGACATTGGCTTCTGCAGGTAACATAGTTAGTATTACAAGGCCGGGTATTGATTCTGGTGTTAATACTGCTGTAGATGATACTGCACCTACAGTTGGAAAAGAAATTACACTTACAATTACTGCAACAGGTGGAATGTTTAGTGGCAAGTGTAAAAGGTTTGGCGTTAATTGGGACAGTGGAGCTTCAGATACTGATGACGATTATAGCTTTGTAGAGTTAGATTCGCCAGCCACAAGCACAACAATTAAACACAGATATTCTTCTGGAGGTGCAAAGGCAATTAAAGTACAAGTAGAAGATGAATTAGGATTTAGAAGCAGTAGAGTAGCTTTATCATCGCAACCAACAGTAGTAACGCCTTCACCAGTTGCTGTACCTAGATTAAGCAGAACTGAAGTAATGAACACAGATTTCAACGATAGTGCTGCTGCATTTTATGTTACAGGACAACATTCATATCCTGTTGGAAACAATCGTTTTATTGCACAATACAAATATAAAACAACAGATGCTAATAATTTTATTACTTCTTTTGCTTTAGACAATGATAACAGTCGTTTTGAAGACAGTAGTAAACAATTACAATTAAAAAGTTCTTTACCAAGTTGTGGTGATACTACTCTTAAGGTATATGGGTTAGTTTCTAAAGATGAAGCTGGTTCAGACGTAGTTGATACTGATAATACATTTAGTCATTATGAATGGGCAGTAGTTGAGTTAGAACCCGCTGATTCGCATTCAAGTGGAGAGACTGATGCTTTTGGTACAGCAAGTGACGAATTCTTTAAACGTATAGATATGGTTGTTTTGAAAGACATTGATTCTGTAGACAACTTTTTGAATGTCGGTTCTAGATATACATTATGTACGCACAGTTCAACTGCAGCAGACGATAACTTAATTGTAAATGCACAAATACGTGGAACTAAATTATCTTATACATGGGGAGGAAGTGCAGTAGCTAATCCTGATGCTGCTCAAACTGGGGCAGGGGTTGATGCTCAAAACATTACAGTTGCAGTAACGAATTCAGATACAATTACAGACACAGGAGATGCAGACTTTTTAACGGAAGGATTTGCGCCGGGAGATTATATTATTATAACAGGCCATAGCACTTCAGCTAACAACGGTACTTTTAGAATTAAAAATGAATATGATGCAGTTACTGAAACTGTATTAAAACTAGAAGACACTCCATTGACAAATGCAGCTAATACTACTTGTAAGATAATAAAAGATACAAGTCATTTAACATCTATCTCTTGTGCTTCAGATGATGTACACAGCAATACTATATCACATTTAGTTAGAGATGATAATGACCAAGAATCTAGCCAAGTCGAAACTGCCACTATAAACATTAGGTCAGATAGTAATCAATATTGGGATATGGATGTAGATGTTGCAAATGGCAAAATTGCAATATTAAGTAGTTCATTAACAAGAACAGGAGGAATTAGTGGCTCTATGGCTTTAGGTGATAAACGCTATCCTGTTGGAGTAGTACAGACAAAACTAGGTATGCCTACGTATAGTCTATCTATAAGGACTTTGAAACAATCAGGTTACATAAAGCTCTGGTCATTGTTAGAAGGCGATAGATATGGTTGGGCGACAATAGACGCTAACAAAGTAGGTGCGCCTTATAGTGCATATAAACAATTAAGAATCAGATGTACTGGTGGAAACATACAACAAGACCCAGCTAACGCAGACCAGTATATTGGTAATTTACAATTTATTGTTCTGGGAGAATTTGCTGGTGGATAATGGCATTAGTAGATTCGTTAAACTTTGAAATACACATAGATAAGGAACCTTTTCCTTTTGTATCGCAAATGTCAATGACTGCTAAAGTAAACTCAGCAAGAACTGTAACTTGTATGTGTTCTTCTTTAGACGGATTAGAAAAAGTTCGTATTGGTGCAGAAGTAACTATTAAATTTGGTAGAGGAAATACTATTACTAATAAAGACTTTACAGGTATAATCAAGTTGATAAACCCTAAGCTTGATAAGTTTGGCTTTGTAGCTTATGATTTAGTAAGTCATTTAGCAAACAGTGAAGTGTTTAATTTTAAGGAAGGCGACTACTCAAATCAAGATTTGTATATGTCAGTTGCAGATGCGGCAGACTACAAAGGCATATCAATAGCAAAGATGACAAAAGGAAGTGGAATAAATGCAGATTCAACTATGGACATATATGGCCTTCAAACACGCAAAGCTTTCATTGATAACTGTATGACCTTTATGGTAGATAGGGTTTTAGACATAGACCACCCTAAACTGTCTTTCTTGCCTTATTATTACGCTATTAGAGAAGGAACAGAACTAGAATTATTTCAACCAGACCATTTACATAGACACGCAAAAGGAGATATGGTAGTGTCGTTAGATTCTGCAAATATAGCAAACGATGGTTTAGTATCAAGTTATACCTCAGTAGGTATGGTTAATAGTTGTACGGTAATTAGCAAAGATGATGACACATTAATTAACACATATAACGATGAAGGTTCTATTGAAAGGTATGGAGTTATGTCTAAAGTATTAACATATGATACAGATAGAAAAGACATATTAGAAAAGATAGGAAGATTAATAGTAGAACAATTTAACAAACCATCAATAGCATATAGAATAAGTTTACTTGGTGCAGAATGGTTAACTCTTGGTTCATTACTAGAACTTAGGTCTCCTGCTTTAAAGACTAATGAAGTGTTACCAGTGGTTAGTTATAATATAAGTATACAAGACAAGATAGAAACTGTAATAGAAGTAGGCACTCCTTCATTAAGTACAGACACATTGATTAGGGATTTCTTTTAAAAATGACAAAACCACTAAGAGGTCCAGTAAAGTATGGAAATAGTAAAGATGAAAAAAAACGTGCAATAAATGATGCTATTAAGATATTTGAAACATTAGGTACATTTAGCGCAGCTGTATTACTAACACCAATATTAGGGCCTTTAATAACTTTATTTGTACCAAGATGTAAAAATCTAAGTAAAACTTTAAAAAAAATGAAGAAACAATTATAGAGACAGACACCTTCATTTCCACTGGAACTTTTTTAATAAAATAAAGACTTTATTCTTGTTTTTTCAAACAGCCCGCCGCATTGGCTCTAGTTTCCTAAGGGTTAAACTAACACTCTCTAAGCACAAAACCGCTACAAACAGTAAAAGTCCAAGGGTTAAACTTGCTGACACTCATCCAAAAATCTCCAGTGGAAATGAAGGTGTCTGTCTGTCGGGCGTAATGCTTATATAGACTAGCCGTAATGACATTCTACTCAATGTAAAACAGTGGTGATACAATGATAAAACAAGTAACAATAAAACTAGGGGCAACAACGCCTACGGACAAGCAATATGAATCAGCCCGTGCTGATATAGAAACAACTTATACTATAAGTGATGAGGATGCTTTGGACTTAGAAAAAGCTATGGAAGTCTATGAGTATGAGCTAAGGCGCGCAAGGATACACCTTAAAGACGCGTTAAGGACTGTTAAAGATGAGTTGGCTGGGGTAGTACCAGAAGAGGCTGGTAAGGCCTTAAAAGCCTCAGAAGCTAAAAAACTCAAAGAACTACTAAAACAGTATGGTGGTGACTAATGGCTAAGAAGAAGAAAAAGTGTAAGGGTTGTTATGCAGGATGCATGGAGTGTTTATAATGTCTAAGATAGAAGTAGACAGACAAAAGTATTTGCTTTTGTGTATTGATATTCTAAAAGCTCCAGAAGGTTTAGTTAATTCTATGACAAAGGAATTTGCAGAAGAAGAGATATTGAGGTTGTCCCAATGAGTGATTTAGAAAAGTTAGGACGAGAGATAAGTCGTCAGTGTAATTGGGTAGGTGAAGATATATTCACAGTATTTCAAAGTGCGTTAGAAGATGCAAACTATCACACATTTAATAGATTAGTGGGTGAGCTATGGAGAGAAAATGAGTGAGTGGATTTTAACTCCAAAGGGAGAGAAGGTTATTCGTAAGTGGGAAGCTTACATTAAGAAAACAAAAAAGGAAATAGATGCCTTACAGTAATTGTTTTACCTGTAAACAGGAAGGACATATAACAAGGCTTGACGTCCCAACACAAGGGCACCACAAGTATTGTAAGTCCTGTCTTTTAGAGAGAAAGGTAGAGAAAGTATTGAAAGCAATAAACGAATTTAAGGACTTCGTAAAACAACTTTAAATGGGAAAGGTCATAAGGAATAGAGGCGTAAGAGAACTACGCACAACGATTGTATTACCCACTCTTATTACGTGTTCGTTCATTGAACACCTTATGGCCCCCAAAATATGAGCTGTAAACATGAAGCACAAGTGTGCAACGATAAAGGATGGCAGTGTGTCATCTGTAAGAAAATAATAAAGGACTTCTAATGTTCTATGTCTTGAGATGCCCTAGGTGTTATACATTTAGGGCAGGGGACGACAAGAATAAATCTTGGAGATGTTTCAAGTGTAATTATAGTATGAATAGAAAAAATACTAAGGTACAGGCTAAGACATTGACAGTAGAAGAGACACAGGAAGTTCTTAAGAAGCTAAAGTCGTAAGGGTTAAACTACTGCTACTCCTCTGGAAATTCGCTTTTGAATAGGTTTTGATTTTCTGTTGACCGATTTCGTTTTGACATAATACTTCTTTTTAATTGAATCAGCATTGATTTAAATTCAGAATCATTAAGGACAACTTTATTTTCAGATTCTCCATAATAGATTTCTCTTAGTTGCTTGTAGCGTTTTATTTGTAATTGATATTCATTCATAAATGTAAAGTGGTTGGTTTTGGGTCTACCATTCCCTCCGGTTTCCAACCTCCGGGCGTTTGTTGTAGGATTACTTAAGGTGGTCAACCTGCCTACTCACAATTAAGGTCCGTCCAAGTTTACAAGCTTGAGCCGTCCTTAACATAACGTGCGGTTTTCGTTCCGCCATTGAATGTAATGTTTTTTTAGGTCCATTTCGGCGACCTGTTTTCCGGCCTAATACGGGTTCCTCCGCTAGGACTTGGGCGTATGTGGGGAGTTCCCTAAATCATAAGGTGGTTAGAGTGCAATACTATTTTGCTATTTTCATCTTCTCTAACCGATTGCTCCGTCCTTGACAGCTTCCCGTAGGACAGTCAACTCAGACAAGGAGCAAATGATGGCCTGTTGGCGGAAAGTGGTAGACCATACCACCGCTACGTTTATGGTGACACCTCGTAGCCATAGGTTTGCTCCGGGTACTATGTTAGTCAAAACCATTGTCACCTTTGGCCCCACAAGACCGGAGTCTTATGGTAGCCGGTGTTTCAAGCGTAGTCGTCGTGCTTGATATTTCTATCCTTACACATTTGTCTTTTTCCCCATTCATCAAGGTAGCTGGGTATTTCAGTTACCGCGATGTCATCGGGGAAGACCGGTAGTTTTTCGACCCAAAACCAAGTAAAATTGGGAGGGCCAGAATCAACGCAAGATTTGCAGATGTAATTGAATATCAATTCACCTGTTTCCAAATCAGTTGAAACCGTTCTATGTGTCGGAAGTGGAACCATGTTTATCAGACCGGAGCCTTCACCTTGACAGATAAGGCATCCTGTTTCATAAGTGTTTCCACCTGTTGCTGACTTCTGTATATAGATGTTCATTGGGGGCGTATTGTTCATAGGTGTATTACCTCTACTAGGATAAAGGACTCCTAGCAGATTGACATGGCGGAGGGTGCATATATACTTTATGGTCTCTGGACATTAGGGCAAATAACCTAATAGGTTTTTTAGGAGATTTGGGGGATTTAGATTAATGGCGATAAGCCATATTGTATTTTAGGTTATAATGTATTTTAGGATATTTGGGTTGATTAGGCGATTAGGTTTTTTAGGAGTTTTGGTTTTTAGGTTATTGTATTTTTTGACATTTAGGATAACAACCAGAGGTTGTTAACTGAAACAAAAACGTGCATTTAAACGGCCGTTAAGCGTCCAAAGTGCCATTTGTATACAATCACAAGGGGACTATATACACCATGTGTTAAAACGCTTTAGGATGATTTGCATATAAAGGAAGTATATATAGACGCTTCTTTAAATTTCGATTTTTTGACCGGTGGCTTTATAAACCCCAATATAGAGAAAATTCTGTAGAAAGGGGTATAAAAGGTTAACGCAAGGTTTATATACACTGCCCCCTGTGGAGATTTGGTTAGGCGACTAACCGGCGGTAATACAATGAACTACGCAAAACCAGAAGGCTGCAATGCCTCAACAAACGCCCAGCAATGCGACTGTCGGGTTTGTATTGATTACAAACTTGACCTTATGGAAACACTCAGAATGGAGTTTGATTTCAGTGCCTAATATGAGTTACTGTAGGTATGAGAATACAGTGAATGATATGTGGGATTGTCTCGAGCATATGTATGATTCTCAGGAAGATATGAGTGAATACGAAAAGGACGCCTATGTGCGATTCTTAAACATGATAGTTAATCATGCTCCAGAATGTGAGAGTATTTTGGAGTCAATGGAGTAAATCAAAGGAGGTGAAAAACATGGATAGAAAACTAATAGAAACGATAGTCAAAAAGACTTTAGAACAGGCTAAGGAGTTCCTTGACAATGAAGGTGCAGTTATTTGGTTAGAACACCCTTCTCTTGAGTACGATAATTGGGGTGGTGATGAATTGACCGTTACAATCGGAGGCGAGGAATTGAGCTTTGAAGAGGATGTAATCTTTGACCAAGCTATCGACACATTGGAGGATTTAGAAATCATTCCACGAGTGGAGAAATAATGAAAATGGCAGAATTAGACGCGTTCCTCAGATGTGAATGTGGGGCGCTCTATGCCTTTTTAGAGGAGAAAGGAAAGATATGTTTGAGGTGTGATGAATGAGTGATATTTGGAATCATCATAATTATCATGCAAAAGACAATAGAGGCACAATAAGAACTTATGTCAATGAAAGTAAGGGTAGTGTGCAAACTGAAGTAAACAAATTAGAGGATAAATATTTTGGTAAAGGGCTAAAACAAAATCCCGCTCAATTAGGGCAATTCCCTTACTATTATTATTCTCTTGGCCACCTCAACAAGGAAAGACAATTAAAGCATAAAATGCGTTCACAATACAATCTTATGCAGGACCAGCCAGATGGTTATGTCTATGGAGCTTATGAGAAGTTATTGAGGGAAACAACCGTGTTTAAAGTCCCTTTAAAGATAACTAATTCTTTGCTAAGAACTAAGTTGCCAAATGACTTAAACAGGCATCAAGAAATCAGATTACCAAAGGATAATATTTTTATTGAATCAACGGTCAAATTAGATTATAGAAAATACGATTGTAATATTTTCGGGATTCATATTTTGGACTCACCATTAACAAACCTGACAAGAATAAAAAATCCAAATTTATTTCAAAGGATTATAGAGACAACAACTTTTGATGGTGAGAAATTTACAGATGTAAAACAGCTTTTTGATTTTATAGATAAATGTGGAAATCTTAGAGCTTTCAAAGTGATTCATGTAGAAACTCACCCAAGTCAATATATCAATACTGTTCAAAATATCCATATCTTGTGGAAACCTGAACACAAAGTAGTTGATAGGTTGCGAGGTCCTGAAAAAGTTATGAGGGATTTTATTTTTAATTATGTATTGTTCGTTAACAATCCAGAAGTCGATTTTATCTATCGAGAAACGCCCGTTAAGGCCAACCAAAAGAGATTGGCACAGGGTAGGATACCAAAGCCTGATTACGCCGTAATTAAGCTTAAAGGACAACTCAAAAAAGTAGTAAATCAAACACCCTCATTTTCCTCAGGTAAAAAGAACAGGGCACACGAGGTAAGAGGACATTGGCGTAATTTCTACAACGACAAGTATACAAACATGAAAGGTAAGAGAAGATGGATATATCCATTTGTGAGAGGAGAAGGCATAGCAGTATCGAGGAATTATGAGCATATTTGAATATCACCACCAACCTTATATAGACCTATGTTCATGGCAAATTATGAGAAACACGGACCACCCCAAATGGCCCACTATAAGTGGAGGACCAGCGGGGCGTGTCTCCCATTAACAAACAAGGAGAAACACACATGACCGAACAATTAGGAACTTACACAACAAACACGCAAAACTCTATGACAAATGCAGTAGACATTACAGCATTTTCAGCAGGTAGAGAAATGGGATACCAATTAACCTTCGTTATTGATTCCCAGAAGCAAAAAGACCATCAGGATTCTTTTAGACCAATGATAAAACATACACGTGCAGAAGATGCCGATAATATGATGAACCTTTGCTGGTTTTCATTATCAGGCAGTCAGATAGAAGACCTCTATAGGATGCATTTAGAGCGCAAATTAGATGGTCTAGAGCAAATGGACAGGGTAAGAGACCCAAAGACCATAAGATGGGACGGAGAGGTGCTTTAAATGGAATCAGATGGTTGGGGTTATTGCGATAATCCAGATTGTAAAACCCCATGCCACTCCACACTAGGGCATGGCTTAGAGTTATTCAATGGCCTATGTGAGGTATGCAAAGAATGACCGAATCTCAAAAGTCTTTTTTTGCAGCAGCAAAGGCGACAAGAATAAAAGAAACTATAATAGACTTAACAGATAATCTAAAGACAGAAGAAGAGCTATGGAATGCCTTTAAAGTAATCAAATCAGGATTACATTATCTAAGTGCAAAACACA